>Ga0187875_10000003_pt1 | contig 245584 bp, 208 predicted proteins | sample June2016WEW_17_1_2_FD_132978 | JGI IMG/M metagenome (GOLD analysis project Ga0187875, IMG submission 132978) | Peatland microbial communities from SPRUCE experiment site at the Marcell Experimental Forest, Minnesota, USA - June2016WEW_17_10 | ecosystem: Environmental > Terrestrial > Soil >... | reverse complement strand
GGTTGTTCTTCGCCAGCACTTTCGTGATCGCGGCCGTAAGCGTCGTCTTGCCGTGATCGATGTGCCCGATCGTCCCGATATTTACGTGCGGCTTACTGCGCTCAAACTTTTCCTTCGCCATCGCAGTCTCTGCTCCTCAACGTGTTGCGTCTTGAACGAATTTGACTTTGTGTCCGCTCACCCGAGCCCCGAGTAAAGTGGAGCGGGGGACGGGATTCGAACCCGCGACCATCGGCTTGGAAGGCCGAGACTCTACCACTGAGTTACCCCCGCCCGTTTCCCTTCCCAGCCCCCTGCCACAAATGCTTCGCCAAATCTAAATGCTGGAGCCTGGAACCGGGATTGAACCGGTGACCTCGTCCTTACCAAGGACGCGCTCTACCAGCTGAGCTATCCAGGCAATTTCCGACCGCGCTTCGCGCCGCCCCCGAGCACTTACGGCGCGGGGTGCGCGCCTTCGTTTGGGTTTTTGTTTGAGACCTTCGCGTTTACCTGCCCTCTGATTCAATCATTGCAGTCGAGTGGTGGACGGGGGAGGATTCGAACCTCCGTAGCCCGCAAGGAGCGGCAGATTTACAGTCTGCTGGTTTTAGCCACTCACCCACCCGTCCGCACGGGGAAAACAGAACACACCGAGGCCCGCGTCTTCCTCCTTGGCAGAAGACACCCGCGCCTCGATTTGTGAAGTTCAGGAACTCGCCCTCTCGCTTCCGAAACTGAATCGCGCCGCCGTTCTCTAACCAAGCTCAGCTGGCGGAGGGATTTGAACCCCCGACCCTCTGATTACAAATCAGATGCTCTACCTACTGAGCTACGCCAGCACCGTCCAAACCCGTGGCCCAAACCTATGAATAATATCAAGTAGGCATTCAAATTGCAACGACGCGAATGCCCGCGCCTGCACTTCTCAGGCCAGTCTGGAATATTGTGTCTCCGATACAACTATTCTACACCCATCCCGCCACCCTGGTGCAAGTGCCTTTTCCCGAAAAATCGTCAGGCCGAAATGGCCTTGTGGAAATCTCAAATACCGCTTCCTCCCATGGCTGGGGGCGAACTCCGGCCTATCGCCGCGTCGCTGGCGGTGAGACAATGCACGCGTGATACGCACGCATCGCACTTTCGTTCTCGTCGCAATCGCCGTGCTCGCTGGCGGCGCGGCTGTGCTCGCGGCCGGCCATCGCCTCGGCTGGCGCTTGAGCGGACCCGCCGGCCCGATCGCCGCGTTTCGCGATCTGCCCGCGCTCGCTCCGGCGGATTCCAACGTGATTGTCTTCGCCGACGTGTCTGCGCTGCGCGCCTCGCCCCTGCTCGCGCAGTTAAAGAGTTTGGTGCCGTCCCAAACGCCGGACGCGGACTACTCCGCCTTCGCGCGCGCCTCCGGGTTCGATTACCAGCGCGACCTCGACAAGGTGCTTTTCGTGTCTTTCCCCGCGATTGGCAAGAGCGCCACGGTGGCGATCGCCGAAGGCCGATTCGACCGCGAGAAAATCCGCGCATACGCGCTGCAGAGCGGCAAACTCGAGCGCCACAGCGGCGTCGAGGTTTACTTGATGCCTGCAACCGCGCCAAACGTCGCGCAAGGAAAAACGATCGCGTTCGCGTTTTTCAGTGACACGCGCATCGCGATTTCGGATCGCGACGGTTTGGATTCGTTTTTGGCCGGACCAACGCCCGCGCCCCCCGCCCAAGCGCCGGCAGCCGGCGAACTCTCGCTCACCCAGCGAGTCTCGCGCGCCGGCACCGCGCCGCTCTTCATGATTACTCACGTGCCGGACGTCCCGCCGAATTGGGCGCCGGGCGGCGTGCGCTCCAATCAACTCGACGACCTCGCGCACTCCGTCAGATGGATCGACCTCACAATTCAACCGTTGCCTGACAAGCTGCACGTTACGCTCGAGGGTGAATGCGTCGATCCTGCCAAGGCCGCGTCGCTCGAAAGCACGCTAAACGGCCTGCGATTCTTGGCGCAAGCCTACCTCGGTGCCCCGGATGCGCAGAAGCAAATGGATCCGCAGACCCGCACGCTCATTGCTCAGTTGCTCGATAGCGCCGTCGTGGCACACCACGATCAGTGGGTCTCGCTCAGCGTGGATTTGACGCAAGACTTGCTGAAGAGCGCGCTGCAACACCCGCCAAACGCGCCGCACTCCTCACCCCTTCCAAAGTAACATCCACTTCCAATTGAAAGCTTTTTTCGCCGTTTGCCTGAAAATTCCTTAGAGAAGATCCAGGAATTGGTTCACGGTTAGACCGGATAGACGAATCAAGGCTCGAAGCGTGCCGACGGAGAGTTCCTTGTGTTGTGGAATCGAGAGGTTCACTCGGATGCCTGGCTTCACTAAAACGAGATGGCTGCCAACTTGGCCGATCACTTGCCAGCCTGCCTTTTCAAACGCTCTTGCGGCATCCTTGCCGGAGATATTTCCCAGCCTAGCCATGCGAATCAGACGGCGACCACGACCGGCTTTTGGTTCGGAGAAATGCCTTGCAGGGCCTTTTGATCTTCGGCCCACAGCCACGCAGTGATGGCTTCCTTGATGTTCTCGAGAGCCTCCTTTTCATCTCGGCCCTGAGAAACACAACCGGGAAGAGCGGGGCATTCCGCCACGATCCAGCCGTCTTCGGCCTTTTCGAGCGATACGTGAAATATCATAGCGCCTTTCCTCTCGGCCTTTCGCCGGGCGATCAACCGCACCGCCATTGTACTACGACCCGGTCGCTTACCCTTTCGCAGAATCGCACGCAGTTCCGCAGAGACCGCTAACTGGGAGTGGAACGCCAACGTCGGCGACTGACAGCAGTCCAGCGCCGCCCAAACCAGCAGCCTCTTGGTCGTCTTAATTCTTAGTCGCCGGTGACGGTGGAGCGCAGGTAGCGCGCGGGGTTCACGGGCGCGCCGTTGATGCGGACTTCGTAGTGGACGTGCGGGCCGGTGGAGCGGCCGCTGATGCCGACGTAGCCGATTACGTCGCCGCGATTCACATGCTGGCCAATCGTCACGTTATACGCGGAAAGATGGCCGTACCAGGTGGTGACGCCAAAGCCGTGGTCCAGCACAACCAGCCGGCCATAGCCTTCATGCTCTTCCGCGCCGACAACCACCGCGTCCGCCGAGGCTCTGACGGCCGCGCCGTACTCCGAGGAGATATCGACGCCGGTATGGAACGCGCCCTCACCGCTGAATGGGTCCAGACGCTCGCCGAAATTCGCAGTGATGTGGCCGATCACCGGCCAAAGCGACGGCAAGAACTGGGAATTGCCCAGCGTAGGCTCGGGCATCAAGGTGAGGCTGGCCCGCGCCACTGTTACCGTCGAAACGTTTCTCTCCAGGAATTGGTATTGCGCGACGGAACGATTGAAGGCGGTCTCTGTTTCCGCCGGGGTATTGTCTCCTGCAAAGGGACTCTGCGGCAGGCGCATGATCCCGTAGGTCATCGCGACTTCGGTGGCCAACGATTGCAGCGAGTCAAGGCGCTGATCGGTGTTGACTACGGTGCTCTGCAACTGCTTGTATTGGCTCTGGAGTGTGTCCTGCTGGCGGCGAAGAGTGTTGTAGTTGCCCACCTTCCACAGCATTCGGCTATAGGAACCCACCGCGGCGGCCACCGTGATTCCGCCGACAATCGCCAGAATCGCAAGACCTTGCAGCACATACACGGGCACGCTGATCTTGCGCATGGTTCCGCGCCGGTTGGACGCCATGAAAAATGTATATGTCTCTGGTTTCAAGTTTTGTCGCCTCGGTTTTTTGTACCGAGCGGGATAAGGCGCCGCCGCAATTCACGATAGCTTCCCGGTAGGACTACCCGTTGCCTTGCCCGGGAGCGCCTTGTACTAGCCGAACAACCGTTTGGACCGAGAGCCCTGGTCCGAAACCCGCCACAGTGTAGGTAACCCCCTAAGCGGGCGTCAACCCTTATTTTCACTCCCTGTGGAAGCTTCCGGCCCCCCTCGGCGGGGTCGATCCGGGTTACCCGCCCCTTTCCTAAATGTGCGAAGATCAAAGCACGGCACCGCAGCCGACACAACTGTCCCGATGACCAAAGAAGATCAGCTGATCGAGCGTATCGCGGCACGGGTCGGCCGGAGCCGCAGGCTGGGCGCGCGCTCCGGCCACGGCCCCGGTCTCGCCGTCGGTCTGGGCGACGACGCCTGCGTGCTTCGGGCCTCGCGCGGCCAGGAATGGGTGGCAAGCTGCGACGCGTTCCTCGAAGAGGTCCACTTCATCAGGCGGCTGCATTCGCCGGCGACGATCGGCTACAAAGCGCTGGCTCGAGCCACAAGCGATCTGGCCGCGATGGGAGCCGTCCCGCGCTGCTTCCTGCTAGGCCTGGCCCTTCCTGCACGGCTCACAGGCGACTGGCTCGACGCCTTCCTCGGCGGCATGGCTCGCGCGGCGCGAAGATTCGGCATGGAGTTGGCGGGCGGGGATACGTCCCACACGGACGCGATCGCGATCAACATCACGGTGTTCGGTGAGGTCCGCGCCGAGCGAGCCATCCTGCGCTCCGGCGCGCGCCCTGGCGACCGCATCTTCGTCACCGGCCGCCTGGGCGCGGCGCAATTGGGCCTCGAAATCGTGATGCGCGGTCTATCGCGCCGAGCGAGCCTCCGCCGCTACCTCGCGCCGCACCTGCTGCCCGATCCGCCGATCGCCTTCGGCCAGTGGCTGGCTCGCCGCGAACTGGCGAGCGCCATGATGGATCTCTCTGACGGCCTATCCACCGATCTTGATCGACTGTGCCGTGCCAGCGGCGTCGGCGCGCGGATTCGAGAGGCAAACTTGCCGGCAGTGCGCGTCCCCGATTCTCTCCGCCGCCGCGGAATCGACGCGCTGAAACTCGCGCGCGACGGCGGCGAAGATTATCAGCTGCTATTCACAGTTCCGGCCAGCGCCGCGCCCTCCATTCCGCGCCAGCGCGACGGCGTGCGCATCACCGAAATCGGTGAGATCGTCCGCGGCCGCGGCGTCTCGATCATCTCCGCCGACGGGGCCTCTTCGCCGCTTCCGCCCCGCGGCTGGGATCATTTCGCCCGCTGACGTGCGTAACTCGGCTGCCTGCTAGTCCAAAGCGCTCACTCAAACGTGATCAACACGACCTCCGGATTTGTGCCTATGCGGAGAGGAGGGCCCCAAGTTCCCGCGCCCCAGGTGGTGAAGACCATCATCTTGCCGAAGCGCTGCAATCCATGGACGTATGGGCCGTAGATGCGCGATGTGAGCCAGGTCCACGGCGCGAATTGGCCGCCGTGCGTGTGTCCCGAAAGCTGCAGCGTAACGCCCTCGGCTTCGGCGATGGCCAGGGCATGTGGATTGTGCAGCAACAGAATGCTGGCGCGATTGCGATCGATCGCGGCACGCCGCAAGATCTCGCGATAGCCACCTTTATTGGCATTGGCGGATTCGCGATCGAGCACGCCGATCAGCTGCAAATCGTCCACGATCACCTTCTCATTCCGCAGCACACGAACGCCGGCGCTCTCCACAGCGTCGAGGTATTTCTGGCGATCCCTGAATTCCTCGTGATTCCCGGTGATGAAGTACGTGCCGAGCGGTGCGCGTAATTCCGACAGCGGCTTTGCGACGCGCGCGGGATCGCACGCCGTGCCGTCGTATAGATCGCCGGCGATGAACACGACGTCAGGCCGCAATTGCGCGAGCGTGCGCACGATGCGCCGCATGAAGCGCACGTTCCGCACATGACCGAGATGCGTGTCAGCTACCAACGCTGCGACGCGGCCGCGCCACGATTCCGGCAAGTTTGGCAGCTTCACGCTAATGCGAGTGACGCGAGTCCACGCGGCGTTCGCAATTCCGTACGCGCTGATCGCGAGCGCCGCGCCGAACAGCGCGAACGCGATCCAGCGCGGATCGCAGTGCACGCCAGCGAGCCGAGTGACGCCGAGAACAATCCAGCACGACAACGCGGCGAAGAGGAAATAGTTCGCGATGCCCATCCAGGCTGCCGCAATGGTGTAGGCCACGCGAATGACGATGCCTGGAAACCGAAACGCCAGAAGCGAGGTGCTGACGAAACTGAGCGACAGCACGAGCATCGCGATGCGAATACCCGAAAGCGTCGCCGGCGTCGCGCCGGAGAAAAGCCCGAAGCGCAGCCACGTGTCGTAGATGGCCCAATGACCCAGAAACAAGATCGTCTGGGCGATTACAAGGAAGATAAGGATTCGGCGTAGCACTCGCGCGCAACCTCGCTCACGATCTTATCAAGTGATGTCCCGTTGCGTGCGCGGATCAAACTCGGCGCGCGCAAGCGCCCGCCTCAATTCCGTTGTGCTGAAGGCGGAACAAGCGTAGGATGCGCGGGTCACAGGCCCGGTAACGAGAGATAAAATCAAATTCTTCGGAGGCGAAACGATGAGGAAATTCAGTCTGATCCTGCTGGCTGCGTGCGCTCTTGCGGTGCCCGCCGCCGCACAGACAAAAATTTCAGGTAAGCAAACGTGCGCGAAGCCCGACACGCAACAAATCATTCCTGTCGGCGATGCGCCGGGTCACGCCTTGATGGTTCAAAGGAATTCGTGCACCTGGGACGCGCCGCTCGAAATCGCCGGCCTAAAATCCACGACTTCCGTCGATGTCGAAACGGACGAGGCCAAAGGCCCCAACGTCACCGGCAGCGGCTACGGCACCGTCACCATGGATAACGGCGATACGTTCACCGTGAAATATTCCGGCACGACGAAAGTCGCAGCGGACGGCACCGCGATCTTCCATGGCAGCTGGAGCTTCGCCAAGGGCAGCGGAAAACTCGCGGACATTAGCGGCGGCGGCACGTACGGCGGCACTGGCGCAGCCGATGGCAGCGGCAGCGTCGATGTCCATGGCACATACACGATCAGCAAGCCCGCACCGAAACCGGTCCCGGCGGCCAAACCCGCCACGTAATTGGATGCGCAGCCCTGCAATTTAATTTGCGTCACATTTCTGGCCGGCGCCTGAAGGCGCCGGCCAGAAATCATTTTCAGCCAGCGCTTCTGGACACCCACCCGACGCCACACCCAACGGCGCTCGCGCTACTGCCCCGGCGCCGGCGCGAGGGCGGCGGAATCGTCGTCGCCGAGCGGCGGCGCCAACTGCACCGGAAAACCCAGGTCGCGCCAACCGGCTAGGCCGCCGGCCAAAGGGCGAATGCGCGTGATGCCCAAGCTGCGAAGGCGCAGCGCCATTTGCGCGGCGGTCGCTTCGTTCGGGCAACTGCAGAACACGACGATATCGCGATCACGCGGAATTACGTCGACCGCGTCTTCCAGGTCCGCGGGCTCCATGCGCACCGCTCCGGGAATCGTTTCCGGATCGGCCTGAAATTCCGATGCGTGCCGCAGATCGACGATGATCACGTCTTCGCCCGCGTCCATTTCGCGGCGCAGATCTTCCGGGCTGATGCGCGCGATGCGTAGCTTGCGCAAGAAACGCCGGCGATTGAAATATTTCGCGGCGATGTACAGCACCAGGCCCGCGACGAGCAGCACGAACAAGCCGCGGCCCAAAAACGCCAGGTGCGCCGCGACGCGCTCGAGTTCCCCGCTGAACGCGACGCCCGCGCCGATGTAAGCCCCGGCCCACAACAGAGTGCCCGCGCCGTCATACAGCGCGAATCGCCGCCACGGCATGCGGCTGATGCCCGCCAGCGGAGTGGCCACAATGCCCAGGCCGGGGATGAACTTCGCGCCGACCAGCGCCCACGGTCCGCTGCGCTCAAAGCGATCTTGGGTGCGGCGGACGCAGGAATCCGGCTCCAGCGAAATCCGGCAGAGCCACTTCAGGATGCGCGCGCCTTGCAGCCGGCCCAACTCGTACCAAGTGGCGTCGCCGATCGCTACGGCCACGATGGGCAGCACGAACACCATCTCCAGGTTCATGCGATGCGTTCCCGCCAGCGCTCCCGCGGCCAGCAGCAGCGGCGCCGAAGGAATCGGCAAGCCGAATTGCTCCGCGAGAACCCACACGAATAGCAGAACGTATCCGTGCCGCACCAAGAAGTCGAGTAAGGCGCTCAAGAGTTTCTCCGTGAATCGTGGTCACGCGCGAGTCACGCCACAATAACATCTCAACGCGTCCTCCGCATGCCAGCGCCAGGTGTATGATCGCCGCAACGGTCCGTTAGCGAAGTCGTCCAATGAAAAACTGGAGCACGCACGTCGTTCGTGTTGTCGGGGCGCTCAATTTGACTTATGGGCTACTTGGAGCGGCGCTGCTTCTGAACGAAGTCGTGCGATATTCCTCTCGTATCCACAATTCCGTAAAATTTCCGTACGAGCGCACTTACTACGAATTGTGCACCGGGATCAACGCAGTTTTCTTGGTGGGATTGGTCCTTGCGGGCTACTGGCTGCTCAGACTCCGTCGGCGCGGCGTTATCCTGTCGAACTTCGTTTACTCGTTCGAGATTCTCTACTTTCTGGTGGCGGACATGATCTCCCTGGCGTTGATCATGTCGCCGAACAAAGTGAAGCAGTCGATTGGTTTCAGCATGGCCGGTCAGAGCGGCAACATGGGCATCGCCCTGCAAGTGATCACCTGGTATCCCGAGATTGCTCTGATTGTCTTGAACATCGCGCGACGACGCATGAATCGCGATGGCAAATGGAGATTGGCGCAAGGTACGGCGAGTGAGGATGGGTCCTCCCTGCCGTCTTGCCCAGGTGTATGATCCCGGCGTGACCATCGAAAAACGCGCCCTAAGCTGGGCGCGCTCGCGCGAGACAGCGGCACTCAAACGATGACTTGGGCTTACCTCACTGAAGGGCCGTGGATCGTATTTGGCATCTACTGGCTGGTGGGCGCGCTGAAGACGCGCAGTACCGTCAGCCAAGAATCCGCCGCGTCGCGGTATGGGATCTTCGCTCTGGAGTTTCTTGGCTACGTATTGATCTTCAGCAACCTCGTAGGGAGAGGCGTTCTCGGTCACCTGGTTGTGCATCGGAATTACGCTCTTGAAATTACCGGCGTGGCATTCACGTGGATAGGCATCGCCATCGCTCTCTGGGCGCGCTGGTACCTGGGCCAGTATTGGAGCGCCAGAATCACTCTGAAAGAGAACCACAAGCTCATCCGCAGTGGGCCCCATGCTCATTTTCGCCATCCGATTTTACTCCGGCCTCGATCTCGCGGCGATCGGCGGAGTTTTGGTGGTTGACAAGTGGCGCTGCGTAGCGGGAGTCGCGTTGGTCGTCATCGGCTATTGGATCAAGGCGCGCAAAGAAGAATCGATGCTGGCCGCACAGTTCGGTGTGGCGTTCGACGAGCACCGCGGCCACACAGGATTCCTGATTCCCAAGCTCTGGTGAGAGACGTTCTCCGCGCGTCGGGATCGGCGAAGTTCGGTGCGGCGATGCATGTCCACCTTCCTGCACCAAATCGGCTGAATGATGTCACAAAACCATATTGACATCATCTTCCGTTGGGCATAAGCTGTCGCTATGCCTCGAATCCCTTTCACATTGAGAATTGACCGTGAAGAGCGTGTCGCTCTCGAGAACCTCAGTAAGATCGAAGGGCGCCCTATTAATCAGATCCTGAACGACGCCATCAAGCTTTACCTCAGCCGGCAAAGCCAGAAAGAAATCAGCTTGGAGGCTACCCTAGCGGGCCTAAAAGCATACCGAAAGAAGGACCCGGAACTTCGCCACGCCGTTGACGCCTTCGTCGAGGCCGAAGCCAAGTACGATGATCCACTCGAAGGGGAGCCGGTCGGCGAGCAGACGGTCCAGGAAGAACCTCAACCAATCGGGAACTCCCAACGCAAGCTGCGAGAGCTTCTAGGTGGCTAACTGGGACGAAGACAGTCCTCAGTTGCGCAAGAATCTCGCGCAGGTCCTCGACGAATTAATCAGTGCGGCGAGACGGCGCGACCTGCCGACGCTGGACGCAGCAAAACGCTGGCAAGAACTTGCCATGCGCGGCTTGGAGGTGCCCAACCTGCAGTTTGTCGGCGCGTTTCGCGGCGAACCAGGTCTCGAGTCTTACCGAGTTAGAGTCGGATCGAATCTGGGCGTGGAGCCGAGTGATGTGGCCGCGCAGTTGGCGGCCTTTGAAGAAACGCTCCAGCAGATCGTCGCCGAATTGGACGCAAAGCTGCCGGTTGGCCAGGAACTGGACGCTGATTCACTTGCGGCCGTAATCGATCTCTGTGCCTGGGCGCATTCCGAGTGGGTGCGAATCCATCCATTTGCAAACGGCAACGGCCGCGCTGCCCGCCTTTGGGCCAATAGCCTTGCAATGCGCTATGGCCTGCCGCCTTTCATCCGCTTGCGACCGAGACCCAACGCAGGTTACGCGCGGGCCGGCGCCAAGGCAATGCAGGGCGACTGGCTGCCCACGGTCACCGTCTTCCGCCAACTGCTCGACGAATTTCTAAACGAAGGCTGACCTACGCATCCAGTTCAGCCGTCGGCACAGCCTGGCATTTCTTCCGTATCTCAAATCGCCAAATTCACATTTGGAATAAGCCAAGCGCAGGGCCGCCGGCCTGCTAACAAAGTGATCTCAGCCTTGGCGTCGCGCGCGAAGATTTCCTTGGACCCGAGCATATTCATCCCTCACGTACAGTAGCCCCTTGCCCGCCCACAGATGAATCGCTGATCGTAACGCCGGCAGGTGGCCCCGCTCCCGACCTGAAAACGCCCGCCCCCGTACGGACGCCCGAAAACGATGTATCTTTCTTACCCATTCTATTCGAATACACCATAGAAACATATTGACACACTAGTACTACACGTGCTATACTGTCGCATGAATCGCAAGCGCATACTCTCGCCGCTGTGTTCCTACACCGGCCCACGCCGACGCACCCTTTTCTCGCGCCTCAAGTCACGCAAATGCGCGCCAATGGGCGCCCCCAACCCACGCATTTTCAATGAATTACAAAACGGTGTGCAACTCACTGAAAACAGGGAACAAAATGTCCTTTATTTTCAAACTCATGCGCACTCTTTTTCTGGAAGTCCCGTCCTATGAATATTTTAACAAGAACATACCGGGGTGGGGCACCCGCTGCAAATTGTCAACCTGTAATCGTCCGCGATCGCGGTTTCGGGGAGATAGACAGCCTATCTTTGCGGCGGGGCGTTCGCGGGAGGGCCCGGCGGCGATTGGCTCGGTGCGCCGGGAGTTGCGGGTGCGCCGGGGGGTTCTTCGCCACCCTCCGTGGGAGCGGTGTCCAGCGTATCCACTTTTACATTGTGGGTGGGGGCCAGCTGCTCGAGTGGGATGACGTTGGGGAAATCCTCGATGGGCTGGTTGGCGAGGGAGGCCTTCATGAACTGGAGCCAAATGGGGAGGGCGGCGACGGCTCCGGTTTCGCGCTTGCCGAGGGAGATTTGTTTATCGTCGTTGCCGACCCAGACGCCGGCGGTGAGTTGCGGGGTGAAGCCGATGAACCAAGCATCAGAGAAATTGTTGGTGGTGCCGGTTTTGCCGCCGGCGGGGCGGCCGAGGGCCAGCGCGGCTTGGCCGGTGCCCATTTTCACGACGTCTTCAAGCATGGCGACCATGGTGCGCGCGACATCGGGCGAGATGACGTCATGCACGGCGGGGGGATTCTGCTCGAGCAGCGCGCCATCGTAGGACGTAACTTTGCGAATCATGTGGGGATCAATGCGCACGCCGTCATCGGGGAAAACACTGAACGCGGAAGTGTGCTCAAGCAGATTCAGATCGGCCGCGCCCAGCGCGAGCGGCAGATACGGCGGCAGCGGACTGGTGATGCCAAATTTGCGGGCGAGATCGATCACGTTGGAGATGCCGACTTTTTCGAGCAGCTTCACGGCGGGAACGTTGCGGGAGCCTGCCAGGGCGCGGCGCAGGGTGATCAGCCCCTCGAATTTTTCGTCGTAATTGTGCGGGGCGTAGACCTGGCCGCCGCTCATGGTGGTGTAAGACGCGTCGAGAATCGTATCGAAGGGATCGTACCCGGCTTCGATCGCGGCGGAATAGACGTAAACCTTGAAGGAGCTGCCGACCTGGCGCTGCGCTTGGATGGCGCGATTGAATTTGGATTGCGTGAAATCGTAGCCGCCGACCATGGCTTTGATTTCGCCGGTGGGATTGTCAATGGCGAGCAGCGCGGCTTGCGGGCCGGGCTCTTGCTCGAGCGTGACTTTGGCGGTGCCGTCGGCGACGGATTCGATGCGCACCATGGCGAGATCGCCCGCTTTCAGCAGCGCGGCGGGGGATTTGCGACCGGTCCAGGCGAAATCGGCGGGGCCGAGCGTGGCGCGGTAGGGGCCGATCTTGATGACGGCGGCTTGCGAATCGACGGACATCACCAGGCCGTGCACGTAGGCCCCGGGGACTAGAGCGCCGCGCCAATCGTCGTCTTCGTAGTCCGTGAGCGTGCCGCGATTCTGGATGAAAATGTTGTCCAGGTGGCCGCGCCAGCCGTGGCGGCGATCGTAGGCGTGCAGGCCATCGCGCACGGCTTGATTGGCGGCGCGCTGCATGGCGACGTTCAGCGTGGTGTAAACGCGCAGGCCGCGCTCATCGACGGTTTCCGTGCCGTAGGTGCTTTCGAGATATTTGCGAATTTCCTCGACGAAATACGGAGCGAGATCGTCGCGCGGGATTTCGAGATTCAGGCCGAGCGGCGTGGCTTTGGCGGACGCGGCGGAGGAATCGGAAATCTTGCCCAGCGCGGCCATGCGGTCGAGGACCAAGTTGCGGCGATCCAGCGCGCGCTGCGGATGCAGCACGGGGGAATAATTGGGGCCGCGGATCAGTCCGGCGAGCAGCGCGGCTTCGGGAAGCGTGAGCTGGCCGACGGATTTGCCGAAATAATATTCGGAGGCAGCCTCAAAGCCGTAATTGCCGTGCGCCAGATAAATTTGATTGCAGTACATCGTGAGGATTTGCTGCTTGGTGTAGTGGCGCTCGATCTGAAGCGCGAGCAGCGTTTCCTGGATTTTGCGGCGGAAGCTGCGGTCGGCGCGATTTAGGAAGAGCGTGCCGGCGAGCTGCATGGTGAGGGTGCTGGCGCCTTCTTCGACGCGGCCGTGAATCAGATTCTTCCACGCGGCGCCGGCGACGCGGGTGAAATCGACGCCCCAGTGCTCCTCGAAGTGCTGATCCTCGGTGCTGAGGATGGCGTCTTTGAGGACCGGCGGGATTTGGTCGTAGGTGATGAGGATGCGACGCTGCAGCGCGAACGTGCCGATTAGCTGGCCGTCGTCGGCGTAGAGTTCGGTTACAACATTGGGCTGGTAATCCTCGAGCGCGTGGATTTCAGGAAGGTCGCTGGAATAAACGAAGAGCAGGCCCGCGATGGCACCGGCGCAGATCGCAAGGATCAGGAGAACGGCGAAGGTGAGACGCACGGCGAGTTTGCGGCCGCGCAGGCGAAGGGTGATCGGAGGGAGAGGATCCATCGAGGCCTATTCTAGCACTGCGATGCCTGCAGGCAGACGCTCCAGAGCTGTTGGCGAGACTTCCGCGCGATTGAAAAAATGGACAAATAGCGGCTTGAGGCGTATGGTCTCGGGACGCGTTAAGGCTACGCAAGGGTCAGGCGCATGCTTCTCACGACTATGTGACGTTCTCGAGAATATTTTGGGAACGCCGCAACTTTTGCGCGGCCCCGGGGTTGAGGTTAGAACGCGAATTGTCGGCCCTTGATGAGACAAAGGGGGTTGCCCGGTGAAACGCCCACTGCTCCCGCTCGCCGCCGTGATCGTTGCAGGGTTGGCCGGAGGCTGTGCGGGAGGTGGAGGCGGATCGGCGGGAAACACGCCGCCGACTCCCACTGTCGTGGTTACGCCGCAGACTGCGTCCGTCATTGCAGGCGCGTCGGCACAACTGACGGCCACGGTCACCGGCGTAGCAAATCCCACGTTGGTGTGGGACGTCAACGGCGTGGTGAATGGGAACAACGCGCTGGGGACGATCAGCTCCGCCTCGGGGCTGAGCGCCGTTTACACCGCGCCCGTACCACTTCCAACCCCGAACAATCCAGTGAAGATCGATGCGAGCATCGCGTCCGACACGTCAATTACCGGATTCGCGATGGAAACGCTGGCCAGCGCGGGACTCTCGCCGAATGCGGCGGATCGCTTTCTGGAGCAATCGACGTTTGGACCGACGCCTCAGCTCGTGACCAACGTTTCGGAGACGGGAGAGTCGGAGTTTTTATCGAGTCAACTGGCGATGCCGGCGACGACGTTTGCCGCGCCGGCGGATTCGGAAACGAATAATGGTCCGCTGCAGCAACGATATTTCGTGCAGTTCGCCACCGCGCCGGATCAATTGCGGCAACGCGTGGCGTTTGCGTTGGGGCAGATCTTCGTAATTTCCAGTTTGACGGACAACACGCCGCAGGAATTCACGCCCTATTTGAATGTTCTGGAGAACGACGCGTTCACGAATTACCGCCAGATAATGGAGGACGTGACGCTTTCGCCGGCCATGGGCATTTATCTGGACATGGTGAACAACGATAAGCCCACGGCGACAACGCATGCCGATGAAAACTACGCGCGCGAGTTGATGCAACTGTTCACAGTGGGCGAGGTGTTGATCAACAACGACGGCTCGGCACAACTTGACGGCAGCGGGAACACGATTCCGACGTACACCGAAACGCAGGTGGAAGCATTTGCGAGAGCCTATAACGGCTGGACCTATCCGACGATGCCTGGCGCGACTCTAGTCAAGCATAATCCCGCGTACTTCGACGGGCCGATGGCGCCGTTCGAGACGAATCACGACGAAGCCACAAAGCAGCTGCTGACATACACGGGCGCAGTGGGTGGCGGATTGCTGCCGGCGAATCAAACGGCGGAAGAAGACCTGGAGGGCGCGCTCGACAATATATTCAATCATCCGAATGTGCCGGCGTTCGTCTCGCTGCGATTGATACAACATTTGGTCACGAGCAATCCGAGTCCGGCATACGTCCAGCGCGTGGCGAATGTGTTCATCAACAATGGGTCGGGCGTGCGCGGCGACATGACAGCCGTGATCACGGCGATCCTGACGGATCCCGAGGCGCGGCAGAACGATGACCCAACCGTCGCAGAAAGCGCCAGCTTCGGACATTTGCAAGAGCCGATTCTTTACATCACGGGGCTGCTGCGAGAGTTCGGCGCAACGACGGATGGCTCAAATTTGACGGCGCAGGGAACGGCGATGGGCCAGACGGCGCTGACGCCGGGAAGCGTGTTCAATTTCTACGCGCCGACGTACGTGATTCCGGGAACGACTACGTTGGGGCCGGAATTCCAGATCTTGACGACGGCGACGTCGCTGGCTCGGGCCAATTTCGTTAACACTTTTGTGTTCGGCTCGCTGGGCACGGGGGCAACGGTGAGTTTCGCGAGCTACGGAACGGAAGCGTCAAACCCGACGGCGTTGCTTGCAACGCTGAACACGCTGATGTTGCACGGAACGATGTCCGCGACGATGCAGAGCAACATTCTGACGGCGATGCAGGCGGTGCCGGCCGGGGCCACGCAGGCGCTCACGCAGGCGCAGACGGCGATCTATCTGATCGCGACGTCTTCGGAATATCAGGTGCAGCACTAGATTCGGGCGGACAATCGCCGCGGGAGCGTGCGCATGTTTAAGAACAAGCCGACGCGCAGAGATTTCATGCGGATGGGCTGCTGCACGGCCGCGTCGTTCGGCCTGTCGGCGGCGCTGGGCAGACTGAACCTGATTCACGCCTTCGCGGCCGGCCCGGCGACGGAGTATCGCGCGCTGGTGTGCATTTTTCTATTCGGCGGCAACGACAGCAACAATCTGATTGTGCCGAACGACACCGCGGGCTATGCGAATTACGCCAAGATCCGGTCCAATCTGGCGCTCGCACAGAGTTCGCTATTGCCGATCGTTTCAAAAACGAATCAGGCGTCGGGACAAGTGGATTACGGATTGCACCCGGAACTCCCGAACTTGCAGGGCCTATTCGAGTCGGGCCAGCTTGCGTTCGTCGCGAACGTGGGAACGCTGGCGCAACCATTGACGCGGGCGCAATATTTGGCGGGTGGATCGGCGCTGCCGCTTCATCTTTTCTCGCACTCCGATCAGCAGGCGCAGTGGCAAACGGCGGAGTTCACGACAATCGGCAACGGCAGTACCGGGTGGGCGGGGCGGACGGCCGACAAGCTTCAATCGCTGAATGCGGGCGCGTCGTTTCCTCCGATTACGTCCGTGGCGGGCGGCGCCATACTTTGCTCGGGAGAACAGACACAACCGTACGCGTTGAGTCCCGGAACAATCCCTGGCCTTTCGGGGTATGCCGGCACGGCAGCCGAAAATGCGCGCCTGGTTGCGTTTCAACAATTGCTGCAACTGGATTCAGGGCTGTCGCTGGTTCAGGACTCGAGTTCGGTGATGACTCAAACGCTCGAGCAGAGCGCAACGCTGGCCTCCGCGATCACGAATCTGCCCGCGCTGCATACGGTATTCCCGGCGACATCGATCGGCGCCCAACTGAAGCAAGTGGCGCAGATCATTCAAGCACGGTCGTCGCTTGGCTTGCTGCGGCAGATTTTCTTCTGCTCGCTGGGCGGATTCGACACGCACAGCGGCCAACTGCCGATACAACAAACCTTGTTCTCGCAGCTCGATCCCGCACTGGCGGCATTCTACAATTCGACGGTCGAGCTGGGACTTCAACAGCAAGTTACGGCGTTCACGCTTTCCGATTTCAACCGCACGTATCAACCCGGAACGAATGCCGGAACGGACCATGCGTGGGGCGGAAACCACATAATTGTGGGCGGCGCGGTGCAGGGCGGCGACGTATTTGGTCAATTCCCGGAATTCGCGCTGGGCGGTCCGAACGACGTGAGCTCAAACGGGCGATGGATTCCGTCGACGTCTGTGGATCAATACGGCGCGACGCTGGCGACGTGGTTCGGCGTGGCTGCCACCGATCTTCCGTATATTTTCCCGAATTTGCCGAACTTCTCGGCACCTACGCTGAGTTTCATGGGATAAGGCGGGTTCTTGCTCGCTAGGATTTGCGGCTATGCGGATTGGCGGGAGCGGCGTCGGGCGAGGAACGCGAAGATCGTCACGCCTGCGGCCACGAGGACCATGGCGGCGTCCAGCAAAAGGACCGTGCGGCGGCTGAGCTGCACATTGGCGCCGAAGCAGCCGCAATCCAGCTCCGAACCCGATAGATAAGCGTGCAGATTGGCGGCGAAGAAGACTGCCGACATCGCGGTGGCAACCAGCCCGGCCCAGCGAACCCACAGACCCAGGATCAGCATCGCTCCCACGATCATCTCTGCCCACGGCAAAGTGCGTGCCACGAAGTTGACTCCCCACTGCGGCAGCATGTGGAAGTTGTCAACGGACATAGCGAAAATGATCCAACGCTGGCGCAGCTTGCCGTACGCGGCGTAAATCAGGATCGCGCCGATGATCAGGCGCCCGGCGAAATACGACCACCACAAAATGGATTTCGACGAGGGTTTCCGCGACGCGGCGGGCGGCGAAGTTGGATCAGTGGCCAAGCAAGTAATCCACGTACTGCTTCATGAGCGTATAGCTGACGCCGCCCGGTGGCAAGGCCTGAGTGGTGCCGTGGGCGGTGACGAAAATGCTGGGAGTCTGCTCGATGTTCTTCGCTTGCCCGGACGCCTGATCGGCGGCGACGGCGGCATCGAGCTGCACGGCATCCTGCTGATAGATGATCTGAACTTTTTTCATTTCGGCGGGGGAGAGAGCGGCCGCGACCGCAGCTTGGATATTCCCGGTGGCAACCCAATCGTCCTGCTTCGCGAACAGCGCTTGCTGGACCGGCTCGAATTGGCCCGCGGCGGCAGCGGCGTTGGCCCAGCGCGCGGCGTCGCGCGCGTATTTGTGCATGCTCAGCGGAAAATCGTGATAGACGAAATAGACTTTGCCCGTAGAAACGTAATTATCGATCAGCGGGCGAACGGTGCCCTGATAAAAATTGCGGCACGCGGGGCACTCATAATCGGCGTACTCGTCAATGCGAATCGGCGCGCTGGATGAACCGAGCGATTTCGCGGCCGACAGCGCTTGCGGCGTGAGGCGCGTCTGCTGTGGCGTGGCGGCTGCCGCGGCCAACGCGGCGCAGGCGAACAATCCCAAGATCAAATAGAAACGAACTTGCTTCACCACAACCTCCCTGGCAGTGCGCTGCGCGGAGAGCAGTGAGCGCGGCAACGTTGCGGCCCGATCGCCGGAACATTGTACTCGACTTTGCTCCGGAGACTCCACCCGCTAGCGGGGCAAAATGGCCGAAGCATTGTACTCGACGTGAGAGAAGACGCCCGGTTACCTTGTGGTCTGGATGCGACCAAGAGGTAAAGCGTAAGAAGCCGATAGGAACGCGGCGTTCCGGCGGGATATTGGCCGTTCCGCCGAGCCGGGAGCAGCATGCCGATAAAAGCATATCTTCTGCTGGCTTGGTTGGTGTTTCATTGTCTGTAAGCTGCACATAACAGGCATTATAATCACGAGCGAAATTATCTTGACAATACAACACTCAAGCTTTATCATGGTCAGGTTTGCGGGACGCTGCGGTCCTCGATTTTGGAGTGCGCAGACCTTCAGTAAGAGAAAAAGGTCGCCGGGGGCGATCCCGAACATTTACCCCGAGGAGTAATAACGATGAGCAAGATTATCGGCATCGACCTGGGCACTACCAATTCCGTTGTGGCCGTGATGCAAGGCGGCGAGCCTGTAGTGATCCCCAACCAGGAGGGCGGCCGCACCACGCCTTCGGTTGTGGGCATCACGAAGTCCGGCGAACGACTGGTCGGACAGGTGGCCAAGCGCCAGGCCGTGACCAATCCGGAAAACACGATCTATTCGATCAAGCGCTTTATGGGCCGGCGCTACGACGAAGTGTCGGACGAATTGAAGATGGTGGCCTACAAGGTGGTGGCGCAAAACGAACGCGTCGCTGTGATGGCTCATGGCAAGGAATACAGCCCGCCGGAAATCTCGGCGATGATTCTGCAAAAGCTGAAGGCCGCGGCGGAAGATTTTCTGGGCGAGAAGGTGACCGAGGCCGTGATCACGGTGCCGGCGTACTTCAACGACGCACAGCGCACGGCCACCAAGGACGCGGGGAAAATCGCGGGCCTGGAAGTGAAGCGCATCATCAACGAGCCCACGGCTGCGGCGCTGGCCTACGGACTCGACAAAAAGAAGGATGAAACGATCGCGGTGTACGACTTCGGCGGCGGCACGTTCGACATTTCGATCCTGGAAGTCGGCGAAGGCGTGATCGAAGTGAAGGCCACCAACGGCGACACGCACCTGGGCGGCGACAACCTCGACCAGCGCATCGTGGAGTGGCTGGTGGAAGAGTTCAAGAAGGATGAAGGCCTGGATCTGAAGGCCAAGGGCAACGAAATGGCGTTGCAGCGGCTGCGGGATTCCGCGGAGCGCGCCAAGGTCGAGCTTTCGACTGTGATCGAGACGGAGATCAATCTTCCGTTCATTACGGCGGACGCCACGGGTCCGAAGCATTTGGTGAAGAAACTGACGCGAGCGAAATTGGAATCGATGGTCGGGGATATCGTTCGCCGCTCGGTCGAGCCGTGCAAGCTGTGCATGAAGGATGCCGGCGTGGACGCGAGCAAGATCAACGAGGTCGTGTTGGTCGGCGGACAAACGCGCATGCCGATGATCCAGGCGCTGGTGAAGGAGCTCTTTGGACGTGAAGGTCACAAGGGCGTGAATCCGGATGAGGTGGTGGCGATCGGCGCGGCGATTCAGGGCGGAGTGCTGGGCGGCGAAGTGAAGGACATTTTGCTGCTGGACGTGACTCCGCTTTCACTCGGCGTTGAGACGCTGGGCGGCGTGATGACCGTGCTGATTCCGCGGAACACGACGATTCCGACGCGCAAGTCGGAAACGTTTTCAACCGCGGCGGACAACCAACCGTCGGTGGAAATCCACGTGCTGCAAGGCGAGCGCAAGATGGCGCCCGACAATCGCACGCTGGGCAAGTTCCACTTGATGGGGCTGCCGCCGGCTCCGCGCGGGCTGCCGCAAATCGAAGTGACGTTCGACATCGATGCCAACGGCATTCTGAACGTTTCGGCGAAAGACATGGCCACGCAGAAAGAGCAGAAGATCACGATCACTTCCTCGACCGGGCTTTCCAAGGAAGAGGCCGAGAAGATGCGGGCCGACGCCGAATCGCATGCCGAAGACGACAAGCGCAAACTGGCGGAGATCGAGGCGCGCAATCAGCTGGACAACCGCGTCTATCAGATGGAGAAGCTGCTGCTCGAGAACCGCGAGAAGTTGCCGGAAGGCGAAGTGAAGGCCGTGGAGACGGCGCTGGAAAAGGCGAAATCGGCGCTGGCTGGCGGCGGTCTTGAGTCCATCGAAGCGGCCAATAAGGAACTGGAAAGCGCGTCGCACAAGGTGGCTGAGGTGCTGTATCGCTCAGCACCGACACCGGGCGCGGGACCGGCGGGAGCGGGAGGCGCGAGCGGTGCGCCAGCGTCCGAGCCGAAGAAACACGGCGAAGGCGAAGTGATCGACGCCGAGTACGTGGACGTCGACGAGTCGAAGAAACCGAATTAATCAACCGAACTTTCGCGAGGGCTCTCGCCGCAAACGGGAGTTCTCGCGGAACAGTTTTGCAAGCGATTGGAACCCTGAAAAAAGCTTTGTCAGGAGACGACAGGTTGAGCGCAACAGAGGGGATCCGCCGGACGGGGCCGCCGCAAGCGGTGCAGAAGCTGCGCGAGAATTATTACGTGGTGCAGATCGGGCTGAACGAAGTTCCCGGCGCAGATTGGAAACGGCTGTTTTACGAGACACAACTGGCACCGCCGGCGGATTTTCATCCGCGATCGGTGGAAATGAGCGGGCAGACGCTGAAGTTTCGCTCCGATGGGGCGAGCGTGGAAGCGAAGATCGGCTGGGTGGACCGCTGGATCGCGCGGGCCAATGAAAAGGAAGCGTCAATGGGCGCGCGCCTGGATGAAGAGCGCCGCCGGCGGCGCGAAGAGCACGGCAAGGAACGGCAAGAGCTTTCGGAGTGGACAGCGCGCTGGGCCAAGCTTTAGAGCGCAGTCCGCCGGAAGCGGAAGATTCACACGAACGCAACTCGATGCCGCCAACAGCCAAACAGGATTACTACGAGACTCTGGGCGTTTCGCGCAAGGCGACGCAGAAGGAGATCCGCGCTGTCTATCGCAAACTGGCCCGCAAGTATCACCCCGATTTGAATCCCGGCGATAAATCCTCCGAAGAAAAATTTAAGCAGGTGCAGGAAGCGTACGACACTCTTTCGGACGCGAAAAAGCGCCAGGCGTACGACCAGTTTGGATTCGAAACTTCGGGCGGCGGCGCGACTCCGCCGGAGGGCGTGCCTTCGGACGTGCATTTCGATTTCGGCGGATTCGATTTCGGCGGGGGCGGCGCGGGCGGCGGCGCGAGTTTTCGCGATCTGTTCAGCCAAGTGTTTCGCGGCGGCGGCGCCGGCGTGCACGCGCAGATGGAGCAGGAGCCGGGCACCGACCTGGAATACCAGGTGGACATCGGTTTCTGGGAAGCGATGCGCGGCACGGTGCGCAAGCTGACGGTGGCGCGTTTGGAGACTTGCCCGACATGCCACGGCACGGGAGCCGTGGGCCAGCCGCAGGTGTGCTCGGTGTGCGGCGGGACGGGGCAGGTGACGCAGACATCGGGCAAGATGCGATTCAATTTGACGTGCACGCGCTGCGGCGGCAGCGGACGCATTCCCACAATTTGCCGGGTGTGCGGCGGCGAAGGAAGGGTGCGCCGCGCGGACACGATCGACGTGCGCATTCCGGCGGGCGTGTCGACAGGATCGAGAGTGCGCGTCGCCGGGCGCGGAAACGCGGGCACAGGCGGCGCGCCGGCGGGCGATCTGTACATCATTACCGACGTGCAGGCGCACCCGTATTTCGACCGGCGCGGCGACGATTTATACACCGTGGTGCCGATCACGGTGAGCGAGGCTTCGCTGGGCACGAAGATCGAAGTGCCGACGCTGGACGGGCGCTCGCTCCTGCGGATTCCGCCGGGGACGAACAGCGGACAGAAATTACGATTACGGGAAAAAGGCGTGCCGAGCGCGCGCGGATCCGGAAAACGCGGCGACCTTTACGTGGAGCTGAACGTGGTGGTGCCGAAGCCGGTGGACGAGCGCGTGCGAAATTTGCTGAAGGAACTGGCGAAGCTCGATCCGGAAGACCCGCGGCGCGATCTATTCGCGCGCGCGCAGGCTTGAGGCGTGGCGATGGCCAAGACCGCAACAACGAAAAAAAAGAAGGCGCGCGCCGGGTACATGATTTCGGCGGTCGCGGATCTGTACAAGCTGCATCCGCAAACCCTGCGGCTATACGAACGCGTCGGACTGCTAAAACCTTCGCGCTCGCAGGGGAATACGCGGCTTTATACGGACACGGATCTGGAACGCCTGGAAGTGATCCTGACGCTGACGCGCGAAATGGGCGTGAATTTGGCGGGGATTGAAGTGGTGCTGAACATGCGCGAAAAAATGGCCGAGATGCAGCGGCAGATGGAAACGTTCGCGACGTTCGTGCAGCAGGAGTTGGCGCGCGGGATGCGAACGGTGACGCAGCCGGCGGCGCGCTCGGCGCTGGTGCGCGTACCGCCGCCGAAGGTGATTCGCGTGCAGCGGCTAGGCAACGAGAAAACCGCCAAAGAGATCGTCTGACGCATCGCACAGAATTCTATCGCATCCAACTATTTGGAAGGGAGTAAGAGATGCATATCGCGTATCTCGTGATTTCAATTTTGCTGGCGCTATTTCTGGCATTATCCGGCTTGATGAAAATTCGCCGAAATCCACAATCGGTGCAGATAACCCACGTGACCATAGGCGTGCCGTTGCAATATTTTCCGCTGCTGGCTAGTTGTGAGTTCGCCGGCGCGCTGGGCTTGCTGGCTGGAGTTTGGCGGCCGTGGCTCGGAATTGCGGCGGGGATCGGGCTGGTGGCTTATTTCGTGGGCGCGATTGTGGCGCATTTGCGCGTGGGCGATTTCAAGGGCGTCGGGCCTGCAGTGTTCATGCTGGCGCTGGTGGCGGCAGCGCTCGCGTTGCGAATACTGACGCAGGCGACGGGAATCTAAATTCTAGAGATCAATGGCCACGACTTCGTGGTCGCGGATCGACGGCACGGTGACGGTGATATTGGCGCCGTGATTCTGGACCTGCGGATTCTCTTTTCCCACTAACAGATGGATATTTTTCGCCGACGCGCCTTCGGGCATGCGTATGTTTATGGTTTGCGCGCCGATGGGCACGAAATCGCGGAAGGGGCCTTTCATCGTCATCGGATTCGAGAGATTTACGAGATGAATGACGATCGAATCGCGATTGCGCCACGCGGTTACGTCGAGAACGCCTGTGCCAGTGACTTCGACCGTTGGCGGCTCGTTTGTGGCCCACTCGATCGTGTTGCGAAGAATTTTGAAGTGATCCACGGCGAGGACTTCCCAGAATGTGCGGTCGATATCCCACGGAAAATACGCGACGCGGCCGCCGGACGGCGTTTCGCGCAGATACACGCCTGCGATATTGGTGCTGGCAACGCGCGGATAAACTTTCTCCATCGGGAGATCGGGATAGCTGGGGATGAGCGTAAGCGGAGGCGGCGCGAACTGAGCGCGGGGCTCGACTTCGACGCGCCACACGCCGTTGATCATGCGCGGGGCGTCTTCCAAACCATTGAATAGCGGATTGCCATGCGCGGCGTCATGCTCGAGACGCATGTAGGAATTTTGCATGGGGCCTTCGTCGCGGCCGCTCCAGGCCACACCAAAGAGATCGGCGAGGCCGAAATCCTTTCGGCGCGCGCCCCATTCATCGTAGAGACTGGTTTCGTAGGTGGCGATCACGCTGCCGCCGCGCGCGACGAACGCGCGGAGTGCGTCGCACTGCGCGTCGCTGAGCGCGGCGATGTTCGGCAGGATCAGCGTCTTGAATGCGGCGAGATGCGCGGCGTCGAGCAGGCGATCGTGGACCATCTCGAACGGAATGCGCGCTTCGATCAGGGCTTGATACCAGCCGAGGGTGTAATCTTCGACGCGCGCGCCGGCTTGAGCGCCGCCGTAAAACCACGCTGTTTGCTGCGAGTAGACCAGGCCGACGCGGGCGAGCGGCGTTTCGTGCTGCATGTATGCGCCGGTGCTTTCGTGCCATTTGTAAATATCTTCGACGACGGGCAGCCAGCGCGGATCGTGGAGCACGCCGCTGAATTTGCTGAACCAGGGACGCATGCCGTTGGCGATTCCATCGAGAACCCAAATGCGAATTTCCGCGCCGTTTTGAACGCTGTCCTTCCAGCGCTCGGGTTCTTCCAAGCCGACGCTGAATAGTCCGGCGACGGGCTTGGGGCCGAGCGCGGCGCGAAATTCCTTGGCGCTTTTGCCCGCGGCCCACGGCGGCATCAGACCGTGGCGCGCTTGGCGATCGGCGGCCAGCATCGTGGCGCGCTCGCCGATGGTTTTCATGTCGAGCGAACTGAGCGCGCCGCCGCCGGTGTTTGGGATGACGCGCGAATCGGGATTGATTTTGCGGACCGCGGCTTCCCACACTCCCCAAAGATCGAATAGGCGCTGCTGGCGCCAAAGAATGTGGGCGCGGCGCGCGGGATCCTGGGGATTATCGGTGCGCGGGAGATCGAAACCGGAAGCGGCTTTGAAATTTTCGCGGCAATGCACGCAGAAGCATGGGCCGGAGCCATCCCAGCGATTGATGAAAATGCCGTCAACGTGGTAGCGCGACATGATTTCTTCGTGCACGGCGGTCATGAACTCAAAATTGTAGGGGCCGAGGCCGCAGGTGACCCACATCTCGGGGGAAGCCCAGTGGCGGCGCGGATTGCCTTGCGCATCGACAGCGATCCAATCGGGATGCGCAGCCCGCAAGTCGTCGTACGTGGCGTGGGGATCGGTGCGCACCAGGACGGCCATGCTCTGCTGGCGGCAACCGGAAACCAGATCGCCGAGGACGTCGCGATCGCCGAGCCACGCGCTGCGGTGATGAAATGGAATTTGCGTGGGGTAATACGCGACGCAGCCGCCTCCGCTGATGCAGGCGGCGTCAGAGCGCGTGCGGTAGAAATAGTCGAGCCAGAACGCCAGATCGTATTTGCCGGGATCGTCTTCGACGAGGGTGAGCTGCGCCCAGCGCGAGGTTTTGGCGAGCCACGAGGGCGCTGCGGGGAGTGCCTGGGCGACGGCGGCGTCCGTCGAGGCGAGCGGGCGCGGCGCGAAGGAAGAGAGGGCAGCGACGGCCCCGGCGGCGGTAGTCGTTTTCAAGAATTGTCTGCGCGAAACTGGCGGCGTTTTCATGCGGGACTCCGGGGCGCTTCGATCGAGCTGCTGAAGCCGCGGGAAGAATATATGACGCGGAGCGCTTTCCACAATGCGCGCGAGTATCCACAGGGCTGCGTCTTGCGCGCTTCTTGCGCCGTGCAGCGGCCGCGCCTATGCTGTCGATATGGCCGATGCGAATTGCAAACTGTGCGGCGGGAGCGGGTGGAAGACCGTCGAGCGCGTCGCGGCGGACGAAGAGGCGCGGCGCGTAGCCGTCAAGAACGGCTCGGGTGCGGCTGCGGCGCACTCGCGCTTGGTGTGGGCCGTGCCGTGCGATTGCGCAGACGGCGACCGCGCAACGCGCGTGATGGAGCGGGCGCGAATTCCGCTGCGCTATCAGGATTGCGATTTCGAGAATTTCGATACGGATTGGCCGTCGCTGCAGTACGACAACATGCCGGAAGCGAAGGCTTGGAACCGGAGTCTCGAACAGGCGCGCCTGGTGGTAGCGACGTTCGCGCGCGAATATCCCGCGGGGGATCAAGCCGGCATCTTGCTGATGGGGCCGTGCGGCGTGGGGAAAACTCATTTGGCAGTTGCGGCGCTGCGGCATTTGGTGCTGCGCGGGCACATCGGACTTTTTTACGATTACCGCGAACTGCTGAAAGAAATTCAGGGAAGCTACAATACCGCGAGCCAATCGACGGAACTTGGCGTGCTCGAGCCGGTGCTGACCGCAGAAGTGCTGGTGCTTGACGATACGGGGGCCAGCACGCCTTCACCGTGGGCGCTCGAAACGCTGGGACACATTCTGAATACGCGGTACAACCAGCATCGCGTGACGCTGCTGACGACCAATTACCTGGACGATCCGGCGCAGATGGCGGCTCCGGTGCGGCGCCGATCGGGCGCGGCGGCGGGCGCAGCAAGCATGACGGAAGAAACACTGGCCGATCGGCTGGGGACGCGCATCCGCTCGCGGCTGTACGAAATGTGCCGCACGATCGAGATCGTCGCGCCGGATTTTCGGCAAGCGAAATTCGCCGCGGGGCGCGCTCGCTCGTAAAATCCTTCGCGAATTGTGAATTTCGTGTTATGGCTGCCACTTTTTCCTGCCGATTGAATCTAATTTAGGTTTTGCACTTGAAATGACCTGGTCCGCGAGCGCTGAGCGGCTTTGATTGGCGCGGCGGCTGCGGTAGAATTCCAAAATTCGTTTCTGCGGCGTACCGTGCGGCATGCTGGAGCGAATTCGTCAGCAAGAGATCGGAGGAATCGCCCAAGCTCGAGCGCAAGACTTGAATGGCACAGATTTTTCATCGCAGCACCAACACGATTTCCCGCCTCACGATCTATTTGAGCGTCGTGCTCGTGGGCGTGCTGTTCATGGTGAGCGATCGCATCGAGCGCTCAAGCTACATCACCTCCGCAAACGTGGTCATCGAACAGCCAATTCCCTTCAGCCATAAGCATCACGTCGCCGACGACGGCATCGATTGCCGCTACTGCCACACGGGCGTAGAAACTTCCGCTTTCGCCGGCCTGCCTCCGACCAAGACCTGCATGAATTGCCATTCGCTGCTGTTTGCCGATAGCCCGTTTCTGGCGCCGGTGCGCGATAGCTTTCGCACCGGGAAGCCCATCGAGTGGAATCGCGTGCACAAACTGGATCAATTCGCATATTTCGATCACAGCATCCACATCGCGAAAGGCATTGGGTGCGCCACGTGCCACGGAGCGGTGGACCAGATGCCGCTGGTGCGCCAGGTGGCGTCGCTGCAGATGGAATGGTGCATCGATTGCCACCGTCAGCCGGAAAAATATCTGCGGCCGAAAGATCAGGTGTTCAACATGAATTACAAGGCGCCGTCGGATCAGATCGCGCTGGGATTGCAATTGAAGCAGGAATATCACATCCGCGACGCGCGGGATTTGACGAGCTGCTCGACGTGCCATCGGTGAAAACGTGAACTGCAAAGACCAAAAACCGATACAGATTGCCGCTGCACCGCTGAATCTGGCCGGTGTGCGCGCGAAGTTGGCGGGAAAAACTGGGCGGCAATACTGGCGCAGCCTGGAGGAACTCTCCGGCGATCCACGATTTGAGGAAATGCTGCATCGTGAATTTCCGCGGCATGCGTCGGAATTGCCGGCCGGCGTTGACCGGCGAAGATTCTTGCAATTGATGGGGGCGTCGCTGGCGCTGGCGGGGTTGACGGGCTGCGGCGCGGGCTCGGACGAAAAAATCGTTCCCTACGTTGCGCAGCCGGAGAATTTGGTGCCGGGCGTTCCGCAGTTTTACGCGACGACGATGCCGCTGGCGGGATCGGCGATCGGGCTGCTGGTGGAATCGCACGAAGGGCGACCGACGAAAGTTGAGGGGAATCCGAAGCACCCGGCTAGCTTGGGGGCGACGGACGTGTTCGCGCAGGCGTCCGTGCTGGAGCTTTACGATCCCGATCGCTCGCAGGTGCTGACGTACATGGGCGACATCCGGCCGTGGGCGTCGCTGCTGGACGCGATCGAAGCCGCGCTGGCAGAACAAAAGCAGAGCCGCGGCGCTGGATTGCGATTCCTGAGCGGGACCGTGATCTCTCCCACGTTGGCCGATCAGATGGAATCGCTGATGGCGGCGTATCCCGCGGCGAAGTGGCATCAATGGGAATCGGCGGGGCGCGATTCGGCTCGCGCGGGCGCACAAGTGGCTTTCGGGCACGCGGTGAATACGTATTACAGCCCGGAGAAAGCGGACGTGATTGTTTCGCTGGACGCGGATTTCCTAGGGAGCGGGCCCGGTTGGCTGCGCTACACGCGCGAATTTTCGCGGCGGCGCGTGCCGGATGCGCCGGGCGGGATGACGCGGCTTTACGCCATCGAATCCATGCCGACCTCAACCGGAGCGATGGCGGATCATCGCGTGCCGCTGCGGCCGAGCCAAGTGCGGAATTTCGCTTTTGCGCTTGCGGCCAAGCTGGGAATTGGCGGCGCGCGGCCTGGCGATTCTGGCGCGTCCGACGAATTGATCGCCGCCATCGCGCGCGATCTGCAAAAACATCGCGGCGCAAGTTTGGTGATCGCAGGCGATCAGCAGCCAGCGGAAGTCCACGCCGTGGCGCACGCGATCAATCATGCCCTCGGCGCGGTAGGCACGACAGTTTTTTACACCGAGCCGATTGAAGCGCGGCCGATGGATCAGGCCGCCTCGCTGAAGAATCTGGCAACGGATCTGGATGCAGGACGCGTGCAAACGCTCGTGATTCTGGACTGCAACCCGGTGTACGACGCGCCGGCCGATTTGGCGTTCGGTGAAAAATTGCTGAAAGCTGGGCGAAGAATTCACTTGGGCGCGTACCCCGACGAAACTTCCGAGCTGTGCCAATGGCACGTGCCGATGGCGCATTACCTGGAATCGTGGAGCGATGCGCGCGCGTTCGACGGCACGGCCAGCATCATTCAGCCGCTGATCGCGCCGCTGTACACCGGGAAATCGGCGCACGAATTGATCGCCGCATTCGCGAATGACACGGAGACGGATGGTTACGGAATTGTGCGGCGCTACTGGAAGAAACAACTCGGCGCGGGGGATTTCGAGACCGCGTGGCGGCGCGCGCTGAACGACGGCGTGATCGAGAATACGCGCCTGCCGCTGATCGAGCCCGCGCTGCAACTGAGCGCACTTGCGAGCGCGGCCGCGGCTACATCTGCGACACCGAGCGATGCCGACAGCAATTACGAAATCGCGTTCCGCGCGGACCCGGCGGTGTTCGATGGGCGCTTTGCGAATAACGCGTGGCTGGAAGAATTGCCGAAGCCCATCACGCGGCTGACGTGGGACAACGCCGCGATGGTGAGTCCGGCGACGGCGGAGAAGTTGGGCTTGACGTATACGATCGCCACGACCGGCGGCGAGCACGGACAAATCCAAGTGGACATGGCGGAAGTGGAATTTGAAGGACGCACGCTGACCGCGGCGACATGGATTCTGCCGGGATTGCCGGATGGATTGGTGGTGCTGCATCTGGGCTACGGCAGGACGAATGCCGGCAAAGTGGGAAGCGGCCTGGGTTTCGACGCGGGCAAATTGCGGACATCGGGCGCGCCGTGGGGCGCGGCGGGCGCGCGCGTGCGAAAACTCGCGGGGCAAACCTTCCCGCTCGCGTGCGTGCAGTTCCACTCCAACATGGAAGGACGCGACATGGTGCGCGCGGCGACGCTGGATGAATATCGCGCGCATCCGACGTTCGCGCGCGACGCGTCAAACGAGCCGTCGCCGGGCCTGACGCTTTATCCCAATGAACATCCGTACAACGCGAATGCCTGGGCGCTTTCGATCGATCTGAATCGCTGCGTGGGCTGCAATGCGTGCGTGGTGGCCTGCCAATCGGAAAACAATATTCCGGTGGTGGGCAAGGAACAGGTGATGGGCGGGCGGGAGATGCACTGGATTCGCATCGACCGTTATTACGCGGGCGAGTCGGCGGCGCAACAACTGACGAACCCCGAAACTTTCTTCCAGCCCGTGCCGTGCATGCAGTGCGAAGACGCGCCGTGCGAGGTGGTGTGTCCGGTGGGCGCTACTAACCACAGCTCCGAAGGGCTGAACGACATGGTTTACAACCGGTGCGTGGGGACGCGCTACTGCTCAAACAATTGCCCGTACAAGGTGCGGCGATTCAATTTCCTGGCCTACGCGGATTACGACACGCCGGCGCTGAAGATGCAGCGCAATCCGGAAGTGACGGTGCGCAGCCGCGGCGTGATGGAGAAATGCACGTATTGCATTCAGCGGATCACTAAGGGACGCATCGCGGCGGATAAAGAAGATCGCCAGGTGCGCGACGGCGAGATCGTGACGGCTTGCCAACAGGCATGCCCGGCTGAAGCCATCATCTTTGGAAATAAAAACGATCCGGCCAGCCGCGTGGCGCGGCTGAAGGCCGATCCGCGAAATTACGGTTTACTGGCGGAACTGAATGTGCGGCCGCGCACCACGTATCTTGCGGCGGTGCGCAATCCGAATCCTGACCTCGAAAACGGAGGCGGCCATGGCGCATGACGCGCCCGACACGCCGGGCACGGAAACGCCCGCGGTGCGACGCCGCTCGCCGGTGATCCAGCCGGGATACACGTTTGCGTCGGTGACGGACAAGATCGGATCGATCGTATTAACACAACGATTCGGCGCCGGCTGGTGGGCGGGATTCCTGCTGGCGTTCGCGCTGGTGCTGATGCTGCTCTACGCGGTGAGTTATCTGCTGATCAAAGGCGTCGGGATATGGGGCATCAACATTCCGGTTGGCTGGGGATTTGCGATCGTGAATTTCGTGTGGTGGATCGGAATCGGCCACGCGGGGACGCTGATCTCCGCGATCTTGCTGCTGCTGAATCAAAGCTGGCGCACCTCGATCAATCGCTTCGCGGAAGCCATGACGCTGTTCGCGGTGGCCTGCGCCGGAATGTTTCCGCTGCTGCACATGGGCCGGCCGTGGTTCGGGTATTGGCTGGTGCCGTATCCCAACGTGATGGGAATCTGGCCGCAGTTCCGCAGCCCGCTGGTGTGGGATGTTTTTGCGGTTTCCACCTACGCGACGGTTTCGCTGATGTTCTGGTTCATCGGATTGATTCCGGACCTGGCGACGCTGCGCGATAGGGCGACCAAGCGCGCGCACAAGATCGTGTACGGAATTTTGGCGATGGGCTGGCGCGGCTCGGCGACGCACTGGTACCGCTACGAGACGGCATATCTGCTTCTGGCGGGCTTGGCGACGCCATTGGTGGTTTCGGTGCACTCGGTGGTGAGCTTCGATTTTTCCGTGGCCATCATTCCCGGCTGGCATACCACGATTTTTCCGCCGTACTTTGTGGCCGGGGCAATTTATTCTGGCTTCGCGATGGTGCTGACGCTGGCGATTCCCTTGCGCGCCGCGTATCACCTGGAAGATTTCATCACCATGCGGCATCTGGAAAATATGGCCATGGTGATGCTGAGCACCGGTCTGATCGTGGGCTACGGCTACGTGTTCGAGTTTTTCACGTCGTGGTACAGCGACGATCCGTACGAGATGTTCGTCGCGTTGAACCGCGCGTGGGGGCCATACAAGTATTATTACTGGGCGCTGATTTTCTGCAACATCCTGGCGCCGCAACTGCTTTGGATTTCGCGCGTGCGGCGCAACGTGAAGGCGCTATTCGGGCTGGCGCTGATCATCAACGTTGGCATGTGGCTGGAGCGGTTCATCATTGTGGTGACCAGCCTGCACCGCGATTTTTTGACGTCGTCGTGGGGCATGTACGCGCCGACGCGGTGGGATTGGGCCATCTTCATCGGAACGATCGGGCTGTTTGTGGCGCTGCTATTTTTGTTCATTCGATTCTTGCCGATGATTTCCATTTTCGAAATGCGCGAGCTGGTGGAAGAAACCAGCCCGAAAGCGGCGGGTGACTGATGGCGCGGCGTCACCGCGTTTACGGATTGCTGGCGGAGTTCGAGAAGCCAGAGCAGCTAATGGCCGCGGCGCATCGCGCTCGCGAAGCCGGCTATCGGCGGATGGACGCGTACACGCCGTTTCCCGTCGAAGGCCTCGCAGAAGCGTTGGGGCGCCGTTACACGCACGTGCCGTTGATCACGCTGATTGGCGGCTTGGTGGGCGGCTCGAGCGGATTCGCGCTGCAATATTGGGTGTCGAAGACGGCGTATCCGATCAACGTCGGCGGGCGGCCATTCAATAGCTGGCCGGCATTTATTCCCGTGACGTTCGAGATGACGATTTTGTTTGCTGCGCTTTCCGCGGTGCTGGGAATGCTCGCGCTGAATGGCTTGCCGATGCCGCACCACCCGCTGTTCAACGAGCCGCGGTTTGCGCTGGCCTCACGCGATCGATTCTTTTTGTGCGTGGAAGCGCGCGATCGGCGCTTCGATCGCGCCGAGACGCGGCACTTCCTGGAGAGCCTGACGGCGCGCGCGGTGATGGAGGTCGAGAACCTGTGAGCGTCCGCCGCATGCCTGTTCGCTTGATCGGCGCGATGGCCGCGCTGGCATTCGCACTGGGGTGCCAGCAGCAGATGGCGGTGCAGCCGAGCTACAAGCCACTATCGGCGAGCGATTATTTCGTTGACGGGCAAACGGCGCGGCAGCCGGTGGACGGCACGCTGCCGCAAGGGCGCGCAGAATTCGATCCTCTCTACGTGGCGAGCGACTCGATGACGTTTCCGCTGCCGCTGACGGCGGATCTGGTGACGCGCGGACAGCAGCGCTACGGAATTTTCTGCACTCCGTGCCACGGGCAGATCGGCGACGGCAACGGCTTCGTTACGACGCGCGGTTTTCTGCGGCCGCCGACGTTTCACAGCGATCACTTGCGCAACGCGCCGGTGGGGCATTTCTTCGACGTGATCACCAACGGCTTCGGCACCGCGGGGATCAGCCCAGCGTGCCCGGGATTCGCCGCGCAGATTTCGCCGCGCGACCGTTGGGCGATCATCGCCTATGTTCGCGCGCTGCAATTGAGCCAGAACGTTCCGGCCGCGCAGCTCACACCGGACCAACGCGCGCAAATCGGCGAAGGAGGCGCACCGCGATGACGGCGAGTGCTCCTTCTTATGCGGCGCCGGAGAGTTTGGCGCGCTGGCAATCGCGGGCGTTGCTGGTGGGCGTGGTGGCGCTGGTGATATCCGCCGCGGGTGGATACGCGAATCCGACGCAATTTTTCCGCTCATACTTGATCGGCTTTTTCTTCTGGCTGGGGATCGCGCTGGGAAGTCTTGCGCTGCTGATGCTGCAACATCTTACGGGCGGCGATTGGGGAATGATGATTCGGCGGCCGCTGGAAAGCGCTACGCGCACGCTGCCGTTGATGTTGCTGCTCTTCGTTCCTCTGGCCTGGGGCATGCGCCGGGTGTATGGGTGGACCGCGCCGGGGACAATTCTGCCTCCGCACAAAGCGATTTATTTGACGATTCCATTCTTCCTCGCGCGCGCGGCGATTTATTTCGCGGTGTGGATCGTTCTGGAATCGCTGCTGAATCGCTGGTCGCATCAGCAAGACGAAAATAGCGGCGGTGGCTTCCAGCGGAAGCTGACGATTCTTTCGGGGCCGGGACTGATTTTGTATGGCCTGACAATTTCGTTCGCCGCGGTGGATTGGATTATGTCGCTCGATCCATCATGGTATTCGAGCATTTTCGGGATGCTGATTATCGGCGGACAACTGGTGTCGGCGATGGCGATGATGATCATCGCGCTGACGGTGCTGAATCGCGAAGAACCGATGGCCAGCGTGTATCAATCGCGGCACTTCCACGATCTGGGAAAGTTGCAGTTCGCGTTCGTGATGATTTGGGCGTACGTTTCGGTGTCGCAGTTGATCATCATTTGGTCCGGCAATTTGCCGCAAGAGATTTCCTGGTACATGGCGCGTATCGTGGGCGAATGGCGCTGGGTGGGATTGTTCCTGGTGATCGCGCACTTCGCGCTGCCGTTCGGCCTGTTGCTTTCGCGGGATTTGAAGCGCCGGCCGGGGCGGCTGGTTTGGATCGCGGGACTTCTGCTGGTGGCGCGGCTGGTGGACGTTTACTGGCTGACCGCGCCCGAATTCTGGCCCGGCGGGATTCACCTGCACTGGATGGACGTGCTGGTGCCCATCGGCATCGGCGGAATTTGGATTTCGTTTTTCGTGCGGCAGTTGCGGAAATGGCCGCTGCTGCCGATTGGCGATCGCGGATTGGCTGCCGCGATGAAGCGAGAATCCCATGCCTGAACACGAGCCGCACGACACCACGCGCGCGCAAACGAAGGAGCCGGTGAATCCGACGGTCTCATTCGAGACCGAAGACGTTCACGTTAGCGGCGTGCAGCGCGTCGGGCTGACGCTGGCCCTCGTCGTGATCGTCGTGTTGTTCGTCTCCTGGGGCGTCTCGCACTATCTGATGCGCGAGCAGCCGATCGGAACGCCGGAGCGCGCGCAAGGCGTGACGACCGGCGGGCGTCATTTGCCGCCGGCGCCGCGCATGCAATTGATTCCCGGCGATTCGACGCCGCCGCCGGAGCAGCAACGCCAGTTCCAAGCGGCGGCCGGGGCGGAATTGAATAGTTACGGCTGGGTGGACGCGCAGCAAAGCGTCGCGCACATTCCGATCGGCGACGCGATGCAGCTGCTGGTGAAGAATGGATTGCCACAAGCCGCGGCGAAAACCGCAAAGCAGAGCAAGCCGCAAGCACTCGCGGCGAACGGAAAGAAGGGCAAATGAAGGCCGGGGTAGTGGGCGTGGCGCGATTCGCGCGCGCCGGAAGAATAATCGGAATGCTGGCGCTGGCCGGTCTGTGCGCATTCGGCTCGCTGCGCGCGCAAGGAATGTTCAACGGCGGAAACCCGCCGGCCATCGGTACGCCATCGAACAACATGCCGCCGCAACTGGCGGGCGTGGATTTTCTGCCGCCATTCGGCGCGAAGCTGCCGCTGGATGCGCAGTTCCGTGACGACACAGGCCGCGATGTCCGCTTGGGCGATTACTTCGGCTCAAAGCCGGTGATCTTGACGTTCGGCTATTACCAGTGCCCGATGCTGTGCACCGAGGTGCAGCGCGGCATCGCCAGCGTGCTGAAGGTGGTGAAGTTCCAGCCGGGGCGCGATTTTCAAGTGGTGTTCATCAGCTTCAATCCGAATGAAACTCCGGAGATGGCGGCGGGCAAGAAGAAATCCACACTCGACTATTACCATCACCCGGGCACCGACGACGGCTGGCATTTTCTGGTGGGCGACGATGCCAACGTGCGCAAAGTGGCGCAGGCCGCGGGATTCAAGTACGTCTACGATCCGAAGACGGGCCTCTACTCCCACGCCACGGGAATTCTGGTGCTGACGCCCGAAGGGAAAATTTCGCGCGTGTTTTACGGCATCGAATATCCGCCGCGTTACGTGGAGCTGGGCCTGGTGGAATCGTCGGAAGGAAAAATCGGCAGCGTCGGGGACCATCTGCTGCTGTTCTGCTGCGAGTACGATCCTTCCACCGGGCGCTACAGCGCGACGATTCTGGACGTGATTCGAATCTTGGGAATTTTGCTGGTTCTCGGGCTCGGCATTTTCATGGGGATTCATTGGCGGCGCGATGCGCACGCTCACGCGCACGCCGGAATTCCGTCAGGAGCCAGATAAGGCCGTGGAACAGACACTTCCATTATTTCCGGAGCGTGCGTCGAGCGTAGCCGGGGGCGTGGACGCCTTTTTCCTGATGCTGGTGATCGTGGCTGTGTTTTTCTCCGTGCTGATCGGCGTCGCGATTTTTTATCTATCGTTCAAGTACCGCCGCCGGCCGGGCAATCAACTTGGAGATCTCGTGCCCGGCTCGCAAGTGCTCGAGATCACGTGGATGGTGATCCCCTTCATGATCGCGATGGTGTTGTTCGCGTGGGGCGCGAAGCTCTACGTGACGATGCGCCAATCGCCTTCCGACGCGCTGGAAATATACGTGGTGGGCAAACAGTGGATGTGGAAGATCCAGCACGCCGATGGGCGGCGCGAGTTCAACGAGCTGCACGTGCCAGTGAACCGCGACGTCCAACTCACGATGATTTCCGAAGATGTGATCCACGATTTCTTCGTGCCGGCGTTCCGCGTGAAGATGGACGTGCTGCCCGGGCGCTACACCACGCTGTGGTTCCGCGCGACCAAAACGGGGCGCTATCACTTATTTTGCTCGCAGTATTGCGGTACAAATCACTCGCTGATGGGCGGGTGGGTGATCGTGATGGAGCCTTCGGAATATCAGGCGTGGCTGGCGGGCGGCTCAAATGGCGAAAGTCCCGAAGCGGCAGGCCAGCGCCTGTTCACGCAATTGGCGTGCGCCGCGTGCCACGGCGAAGGTCCGGGGCCGGGTCCGCGCGCGCCTTCGCTGGCAGGACTGTATCGCTCGACGGTGAAACTCAGCGACGGCCGGACAGTGGCGGCCGACGACGCGTATCTGCGCGAATCAATTCTCGATCCCGGAGCGAAAATCGTCGCGGGATACGACAACATCATGCCGACGTTCCAGGGCACGGTCAGCGAAGATCAACTGGTACAACTTTTCGCATACATAAAGTCCATGGGATCGCAGCCGGCGCAAGGCGGATCGGGCGAAACGGGCCGAACCGCGCCCGCCGCACGGGCAGAGCCGGCCGCACCGGTGCAGTGAAAGGGGTAACGGAATTATGAGCACCACGAACGCGAATCCGCCGCCGGCCACCAGCCCGCCGCAGATGCCGCGAGAAAACTATCTGAACGCCAATTACGGAATTCGCTCGTGGCTGTTCACGACGGACCATAAGCGCATCGGCTTGCTGTATCTATTTTCAGTGACGTTCTATTTCGCGCTGGGCGGCTTCTTCGCCTTGTTGATTCGGCTGCAGTTGCTCACGCCGCAGGGATGGCTGGTTGGTCCGGACACCTACAACCGCCTGTTCACCATGCACGGCGTGATTATGATCTTTTTCTTTCTGATTCCTTCGATACCTTCGGTGCTGGGAAATTTTCTGATTCCGTTGATGATCGGTGCGAAGGATTTGGCCTTTCCGAAACTGAATTTATTGAGCTGGTACATTTTCAATATCGGCGCGGCCTTCGCACTCTATTCCATCGTCACCGGCGGCATCGATACGGGCTGGACGTTCTATACGCCGTACAGCAGCATTTATTCCAACTCGCAAGTTTCAGCCGCGGTGATTGGAATTTTCATCACCGGCTTTAGCTCGATTCTGACGGGCCTGAATTTCATCGTCACCGTGCACACCATGCGCGCGCCGGGGATGACGTGGTGGCGCCTGCCGATTTTCGTGTGGTCGCACTACGCCACGAGCATCATCATGATCCTGGGGACGCCGGTGCTGGCGATCACGCTGCTGATGGTCGCGGCCGAGCGGTTATTGCATCTGGGCGTTTTCGATCCGCGGCTAGGCGGCGACCCGCTGCTTTTCCAGCATTTATTCTGGTTCTATTCTCACCCGGCCGTGTACATCATGATTTTGCCGGCGATGGGCGTGACCACGGAGATCGTCGCGACGTTCGCGCGCAAGAATTTGTACGGCTATAAGGCCGTAGCCATCGCCAGCTTGGGCATCGCCGTGATCGGCTTTTTGGTCTGGGGCCACCACATGTTCGTCGCGGGGACGTCGATTTACGCGGCGATGATTTTTTCGCTATTGAGCTACCTGGTCGCCATTCCTTCCGCGGTGAAAGTGTTCAATTGGACGGCGACGCTGTATCGCGGATCGGTCTCCTGGCAGACGCCGATGCTCTACGCGCTGGGCTTCATCGGCCTATTCGTGATCGGCGGCATGACCGGACTTTTCCTGGCCTCGATGGGAGCCGACGTGCATGTGCACGACACCTATTTCGTGATCGCGCATTTTCACTACATCATGGTGGGCGGCGCGGTGATGGGATATCTGGGCGGCCTGCATTATTGGTGGCCGAAAATCACCGGGCGCATGTACCCGGAAATGCTGTCGCGCGCCGCGGCGATTATTTTGTTCGTCGGCTTCAACCTGACGTTCTTCCCGCAGTTCGTGCTCGGCTATTTGGGCATGCCGCGGCGCTACGCCACGTATCCGCCGGAATTCCAGGTGCTCAACGTCTTTTCCACCGCGGGGGCTTCCATCCTGGGGCTCGGTTACCTGCTACCGATCATTTATTTCATTTGGTCGATGCGCTACGGCCCGGTGGCAGGACCAAATCCGTGGCCCGCGACCGGCCTGGAATGGCAGACGAGTTCGCCTCCGCCAACCGAGAATTTTGAGACGACGCCCATCGTGACCTGGGAGCCGTACGATTTCGAGCACCGGCCGGACTTGGGCCTGCCGAAACCGGAACGCGCCAAGCGCAAACCGCTCGAAGCGCCGGGCCTGGAACTGGGGGAATAGAGTGGAACGCAGCGGCGCACTCTTTGGGCATTTTCGCGACCTGGATCAGCAGAAGCAAACCGCTTCGCTGGGCATGTGGGTTTTTCTGATGACCGAGGTGATGTTTTTCGGCGGCCTTTTCCTGGCTTACACGATCTACCGCTGGAAGTATCACGACGCCTTTGGCGCCGCGAGCCGCGAACTGGACGTTTCCCTGGGCGCTATCAACACGGGCGTGCTGATCCTTTCGAGCTTCACGATGGCGCTGGGAGTTTGGGCCTCGGAGATGCGCAAGCGCAAGCTGCTGTGCATATTTTTGATCGCGACGATGGTTCTGGGCGGCGTTTTTCTCACGGTCAAGGGCTTCGAGTACGCGCAGAAGTTTGAGCACCATCTGGTGCCGGGCCCCAATTTCGTGTTCCCCGGTCCGGAATCGCAACACGCGGAAATTTTCTTTGCGCTGTACTTCCTGATGACGGGCATGCACGCGGTGCACATGATCATCGGCGAAGGTTTGCTGCTCGTGCTGCTGATCTACGCTTGGAAAGGAAGTTTCACCGGCGGCTACAACGCGCCGATTGAAAATGGCGGGTTGTACTGGCACTTCGTGGATATTGTTTGGATTTTCCTGTTTCCGCTGCTCTACCTGATCGATTTGCATCACTGAGGAGAATTGTCGTGGCGCCCATGGAATCGTCAACCGAGCACAAGAGCGATCACGTGGTACCGATCAAGACCTATGCGGTGATCTGCGCGTCGCTGCTGGTGCTGACGTTCCTGACGTATCGCATTGCGCTTGTGAATTTGGGCCCGCTGAACGTGGTCGTGGCCATCGTCATCGCCTGCGTCAAGGCGACGCTCGTGGTTCTTTTCTTCATGCATGCCGCTTACGCGCCGCGCCGCACACGGCTGGTCATCATGGCAGGAATCTTCTGGATGCTGCTTCTGCTGGGCCTGACGCTGGCCGATTACTTGACGCGCATCCCGGTACTTTGACGCGTTCCGTACCATACCCCTCGGTTCATTGACAGCGGCGTACCCCGCGGGTATCATCCCGAGCGAAGCAGCTATCTGTGCGTTAATCGCATCTCCTTCCTTGCACTTGTTCGTTGACTGGGAAGAACCTCTGGGGGAAGCATCCCTGGAGCAAGGTGGCGTCGCCTGGGAGGCTGTCAGTATGTTTTCCGAAGCCGAAACTCCAACCGCTGAACACGCCGAGGAAACATCGCCGGCCGCGGAGCCGCAGCAGGAGACCCCTGCCGCGCCCGTTGTCGCCGCCGTTTCTCCCGCTCCTGAAACCGAACCCGCCCACGCGGCGGACGCGCAGAAGACGGCTGCCGAAATCGCCGTTGAAGTTCCCGGCAACGCTACGATAGCGCCTTCATCCGAAACGACTTCTGACGCCGGCGCAGCCGATGCCTCGGCTACCGGCGAAGCGGACGCATCTGCCTCCATGGAAGAAGCGCCGCTCGAGATGGAGCAGTTGCTGGAGCAATACGCCGCGCCGCAGCATTCCGCGGCCGAAGGCGAAATCGAATCTGGGCAGGTGGTGGCCGTCACCAATCTGGGTGTTGTGGTGAGCCTGGGCGGAAAAACCGAAGGCCTGATTCTGGCGCAGGAAATCACCGAAGCCGAAGAACCCATCAAGCTCGATCCGGGCCAGCCGCTCGAACTGATACGCACCGGAGATCATAAGGAAGGCTACGCCGTTTATTCGCACCTGCGGGCGCTGCGCCGGCGCGCTTGGATGAATATCGAAAAGGCCTATCGCGAGAAGACCGATTTGACCGGCAAGGTCGTAGACCGCATCAAGGGCGGCTTGGTGGTGAACGTGGGCGTGCGGGCGTTTCTGCCTGCTTCGCAGATGGACCTGCGCCCAGTGGCCAACCTGGACGAATTCAAAGATCAGGAAATCACGGTGCGCGTGGTGAAGCTGAATCGCAAGCGCGGCAACGTGGTCGTGAGCCGGCGCGCGATTCTCGAGGAGCAATCGAAGGTCGATCGGCAGAAGCTGCTGGATTCTCTGGAAGAAGGCCAAGTGCGCCGCGGCATGGTGAAGAACGTCACGGCCTACGGTGCGTTCATCGATTTGGGCGGACTCGACGGCTTGCTGCACGTAACGGATATGTCCTGGGGCCGCGTGACGAGTCCTTCGGAGATCGTGCGGCCGGGCGACGACGTCGAAGTGAAGGTGCTGAAATACGATAAGGAAAAAGCGCGCGTGGCGCTGGGCCTGAAGCAATTGGCCGCCGATCCGTGGTTGAGCGTGGTGGAGCGCTATGCGGTCGGGACAAAATTGCCGGGCAAAGTGGTCAGCGTGGTGGATTACGGTGCGTTTGTTGAAATCGAGCCGGGCATTGACGGCCTGGTGCACGCCAGCGAAATGAGCTGGTCGAAGCGCAAGCTGCATCCCTCGAAAGTCGTGAAACCCGGAGACGCCGTTGAGGTCGTGGTGCTGGGCGTCGATCCTGCAGAGCGCCGCATTTCGTTGGGGATGAAGCAGACGCAGACCGATCCTTGGATGGAATTGGTGGCGAAGTATCCGGTGGGCACGGTGGTCACCGGAGTGGTGCGCAATCTGACGGAGTTCGGCGCGTTCGTCGAAATCGAAGAAGGGTTCGACGGGCTGATTCATGTCAGCGACATTTCCTGGACGGGCCGCGTGAAGAGCCCGGCCGACGTGCTGAAAAAGGGCGACACGGTAAAGGCCAAGGTTTTGAAAATCGAGCCTTCCGGGAGGCGCGTTTCGCTGGGCATCAAACAGGTCAACGATGTTTGGGCCAATTGGTGCGCCGAGCACAAAGTGGGCAGCTTGGCGCACGGCAAAGTGACGCGGCTGACGACATTCGGCGCGTTTGTGGCTCTGGCCGAGGGGATCGAAGGGCTGTGCCACATTTCAGAAATCGAAGAGCGCCATAAGGGCGAAAGATCCCAGGCTCCCATGCGCGGCGGCGCAAAGTCCGGCGAGATGCTGCACGTCGGGCAAAGCTACGATTTCAAGATCGTGAAGATTCAGCCGGATCAGCACAAAATCGGACTGAGTTTCCGCGCCGCGATCCGCCAGGCGGAAAAGCGCGACCTGGAGGATTATCGCTCGTCGAAGTCTTCGGCGACGGCCACGATCGGCGATGCCATCCTGGCCAAGCGGGAATTGCTGTCATGAGGCAGTTCGGGCCACTCGGCCAAAGATTTTGTTTCCCTGACTTCGTAGTTTAGTGATAGGAAAGGCCCTGCATGGCCGGCACCCGGGCCCTGGCCTTGCTTGGCGCGGCGCGATTGCCGCGAGATTCTAGTATCTCGAACCTGAGCGGAGCGACCGAGACATGAACGAATCCACATTGACGAAGGCCGATCTAGTTGAAGAGGTCGTGAAGGCCACCGAACTCGCGCGCAAGGACTCGGAAGTTGTCGTCGAGACAATTTTTGAGGGGATCATCGGCGCGCTTCAAAACGGCGACAAAATCGAAATCCGCGGATTCGGCAGCTTTCGCACGCGCCAGCGCCGCGGCCGCATCGGGCGCAACCCCAAGACGGGCGCCAAAGTGGAAGTGCCGCCCAAGCGCATTCCCTTCTTCAAGCCGAGCAAGGAACTGAAGGACTTCGTCAACACTTCAGCGTAACCGGCCGCGAGCGGGTCGGGCGCCGGCCGCGAAAAGCGCTGAACGGAATCCGCAACGCGGACCGGAATCGAGAGCGCGGAATTACTTAGAATATGGACTACCTCTGGACGCCCTGGCGCTATCGCTACATTGCGCAAGCCGGAAAAAGTCAGGGCTGCGTGTTTTGCGATGCCCCAGCCGCGGGTGACGATGCGGCCTTCCACATCCTGCTGCGCGGCGAAAAAAATTACATCATTCTGAATCGTTTCCCATACACCTCTGGCCACGCAATGATCGTGCCGTACGCGCACATCGCGGAGTTTGCGGATTGCGACGCCGCAACGCTGGCCGAAATGATGCTTCTTGCGCAGCGCATGCAGGCGGCGCTGGCAGCGGTCTATCACCCGGATGGCTACAACCTCGGCATGAATCTGGGCCGCTCGGCCGGCGCCGGCGTGGTGGGCCATTTGCATTTGCACGTGCTGCCCCGATGGAACGGCGATGCGAACTTCATGACCGTGGTTTCGGAAACCAGGTTGGAGCCCGAGGATTTGGACACCACGTACGAAAAACTTCGCCAGGCGTTGGGCGTGTCAACGGGCAAGGCCTAGCGCAGCTCGGCCGCCCTGTTCGCCGCGGCTGCAATCGGCGCCGCCACGCGCTAGAATCGGCCCTGCCGCCGCGCGCGGCGATCTTGTGAATTTCGAGCTCAACGAAGAACAAGAACTTCTGCAGCGCACCGTGCGCGAATTCGCGCGCAATGAAGTGCAGCCGCGCGCAAAAGAGCTGGATGAGACCGGCGAGTTCCCTCTTGACACTTTCCGCAAAGCGGCCGCGCTGGGCCTTACCGGCGTGGCGTTTCCAGAATCTGAAGGCGGCGCGGGCTTCGACCACATTTCCACGGCGTTGGTGATCGAGGAAATTTCGCGCGTGTGCGCTTCGACGGGCGTGATCCTTTCCGTTCAAAATTCTTTGTGCGGCGAGGTGCTGCATCGCCTGGGCAGCGACGCGCAAAAAAAGAAATACCTGGCGCCATTTCTGCGCGGCGAAAAAATCGGCTGCTATGCGCTCACGGAGGCGCAAGCCGGATCCGATGCGCGCGCTATTGAAACACGCGCGGTGCGCAAGGGCGATCGCTACGTGGTGAACGGCTCGAAAGCCTGGATTACCAATGGAGGCGTGGCCGACGCGGCGATCGTTTACGTGAAAACCGATCCGGCGGCGGGCGAAAAAGGGATTTCCGCGCTGATCATCGATCGCGGCGCTCGCGCGGGCGGGAGCGCGGCGACCGGCTTTCGCGTCGGCAAGGAAGAAAAGAAACTCGGCATTCACGCCACGGCGTGCGTCGAGCTGTGGTTCGACGATTGCGAAGTGCCGGTGGAAAATCGCATCGGCGAAGAAGGCGAAGGCTATCGCATCGCGCTTTCCACTCTGGATGGCGGCCGCGTGGGTATCGCGGCGCAGGCCACGGGCATCGCGCAGGGCGCTTTCGATCAGGCACTCGCGTATGCGCAGCAGCGCCGCGCATTCGGCCATGCGATTTCCGATTTTCAAGCCATCCAATTCATGCTCGCCGATACGGCCACGGAAATCGAAGCTGCGCGTTGCCTGGTGCGCCAGGCGGCGTGGAAGCAAGATACCGGCGCGCGATTTTCGCGCGAAGCGTCGATCGCCAAATTGTTCGCGTCCGAGCTTGCCACGCGCGCGACGCACAAAGCCATGCAAATTCACGGTGCCAACGGCTATAGCCGAGAGTTTCCCGTCGAGCGAATGTATCGCGACGCGCGCGTCACTGAAATTTACGAAGGCACCAGCCAAATTCAGCGCTTGGTGATCGCTGCCCAGGTGCTGAAATCCGCTTGACCTTTACGAGCGCCGCGCGCGCCGCGCGGTTCGTTACATCAACACCTCCTCGGTTTCGCCACTGGCCGCCGCCGTTATAAGCTGAACGCATGCTTGACCTGGATGCCTGCGCCGATTTCGACGCCGCACGCGATGGGGAATTTTTCGCGGCCTTGCCGCAGCGGCCCGCGGTGTTTCGCATCGAGCCGCGCGCCGATCTTGCCGGCGCCGAACCCTACTTGCTGCGCACAGCGGATTTGCGCCGCCGCCTCGAACGCCTGCTCGGCGCGCCCGATCCAGCCTCAAAGCGCTTGAACCTGCGCAATTTTGCCGGTCGCGTGGTCTATCGCGTGGCCGGATCGCAATTCGAACTGCGCTACGTCCATTGGTTGCACGTGCGCGCCCGATGGCCCGCGGCGTATCGCGAACGGATGCACATGCGCCCGCCGGCGATGCTGAAGGTTAATCTGGCGAACGCGTATCCGCGCTGCACCGTCACGCGGCGCATCAGCGCATCGGGTTTCTACCATGGACCGTTCGCTTCGCGCCGAGCCGCCGAAGCCTTCTCCAGCCGCTTCCTGGATCTATTCAAGATTCGCCGCTGCCAGATCAAGATTCGCCGCGATCCCGATTATCCCGGCTGCATTTATTCGGAAATGAAAATGTGCCTGGCGCCGTGTTTTGCCGGCTGCACCAAACCGGAATACGACGCCGAGGTGACCCGCGTCGTCGCGTTCCTTTCCACCGGCGGCCAGTCGCTTGCGCAGGAGTTGGAAACCGCGCGCGATTCCGCCAGCGAGCAGCAGGATTTCGAGCGCGCCCGCGTGGTGCATCGCCAAATCGAAAAAGCCGAAGACGTGCTGCGAGGCGTTCCGGAGCTTGCGCGGCGATTGGAAGATCTGAATGCCGTCGTGCTGCAGGCCGCGGCTGAGCCGCAAACCGTGACGCTGTTCGCGTTGCACGCGGGGCGAATCGCGGAGCCGTATCTGCTGCGTTTTTCGGAATTGGCCAGTCAGCCACGCTCCGCGGAAACAATCCTGCGCGAAGCGCTCGAACCCGGCGCCGCGCAGCCGAACCGCGACAATCCGCGCGAACTCGAAGACCATTTGGCCCTGCTCGCCCGCTGGTATTATTCCAAGCCACGAGCAGGAGAAATCTTTTTCCGCAGCGGTCCTTCGGCAGACGATTGGCCCTATCGCCGCATCCTGCGCGGCTGTTCGCGCATCTTGGAGCCGAAGCCGAACGCGCCGCCGAAGCCAACGACAAAGCCAGCGCCTGCGCCGCCAACAAAAATAGATCCGTCCGAGCCCGAAGCGTGAACGCGAGCGCCTCGATTCGCACGCCAATTCTCGATACTCTAGGCAGCGCGGGGGAACCATGAGCGCAGCGACAACCGAAGGAACACAGCGCTACGCAGCGCGATTCGCAAGCCACGCGGCTGCCGGTCATTTTCGCGCGCAACAGGATTTATTGTTGGGCTCGATCGGCATCGGCACGTATCTCGGCGAAGCCGACGATGCCACCGACCGCGCCTACACTGCGGCGATCGTTGCAGCGGTGGAAGGCGGCGCAAACGTGCTGGACACGGCGATCAATTATCGCTTCCAGCGCAGTGAGCGCGCGGTCGGCGCGGCGATTGCCGAACTGGCGCGACGCGGCTTCGCGCGCGAGGAGCTGGTGGTCTGCACCAAAGGCGGATTTCTTGCGCCCGACGGCGCGATGCCCGCCGACGCAGCCGATTATTTCCAGCGCATTTATGTGGACACGGGTTTGATCGGCGCCGAGGACGTCGCCGCCGGCTGCCACGTTATGGCTCCGCGTTTCCTGGCCGATCAAATCGAGCGCAGCCGAAAAAATCTGGGCGTCGAAACGATCGACGTCTATTACCTGCACAACCCCGAAACACAACTGAGCGATTTCACATCCGAAGTATTTGAAAAGCGGTTGCACACCGCATTCGAGTTTCTGGAAACGGCGGTGACCGAAGGTAAGATTCGCTTCTACGGCTTGGCCACGTGGAAGGGCTTCCGCGAACCCCAACAAGCGCGCGACGCGCTTTCGCTCGCGAAGATCGATATCTTGGCGCGCTCGCTGGCCGGCGATGGGCACCACTGCCGATTCGTGCAATTGCCCCACAACCTCGGCATGACGGAAGCGCTGACCCGCGCCAACCAGGCGATCGATTCGCGAACGCTGCCGATGATCGAAGCCGCGCACGCTCTGGGTATCACGCTTGTGGCCAGCGCCTCGCTGCTGCAAGGCCAGGTGGCGCGCAATCTGCCGCCGTTCATTGCGCAGACGCTTGGCCTCGAAAACGACGCTGAGCGCGCGCTGCAATTTGTGCGCTCGACTCCGGGCATCACCACCGCGCTCGTCGGCATGAGCCGCCTCGAGCACGTCCGCGCAAATCTTCGCCTGGTGGGAATCGCGCCGGCGCCGCAGGATGTGTTCTCGAAACTGTTCGAGCGCCGTTAGCGTGCGCGTGAGTCGACGCGCCACCACGCCGCCAACGCCGGATGTTATTCGGGTTTTGTGGAGAGAAATTCGGCCCGGTGCCGGGTCAGCCAAGACGCGAGAGCGCGATCCATCCCGTCAAGATGCCCTGCGAAAAAATGGTCCGCGCCGGCGATGAAAACTAACTCCGTGGATTTCCTCGCGCGCGCGTCCATTCCCGCCAGGATCGCTTCGAGCTTTTCATGTGGCGCGTACTGATCGTGATCGCCGCTCACCAGCAGTTTGGGCTTCACGCACGATGACAAATAGGAAGCGTCAAATATCCCGGCCGGCAAACCCAAGCCCACAAGCGCCGCGACCCGTGCGTCCTCCGCGCCAACGCGCAAGCCAACCCACGCCCCGAAGCTGAATCCCGCGACCATTAGCGGCGCGCCGGGATATCGCTCCGCAATCCAATCCAACGCGGCGCGGACATCGTCCTGCTCGCCGCGGCCTTCGTCATGCGCGCCGTGGCTGAGCCCCGCACCGCGAAAATTGAAGCGCAGCACCGGAAGCCCCGCGCCATGCAGCGTCTTGGCGGCCTGATAGACGACTTTGTTGTGCATCGTGCCGCCGAATTGCGGATGCGGATGGCACACCACAGCCGCCAGCGGCGGCGCGCTGCCATGATCCTCAACATCCCAGAACAATGCTTCAAGACTGCCGGCGGGGCCGGCCAACATGATGTTGCGATGCGCTAATTTGCTGGCCGTCATTGTTGATGGCTAATCTTTCGCGATTCCTGTCGAGCGGTCGCCACTGGATTCTTGGCGAACCGTGCCGGTTGATTCTCCTGAGCCATCTTATGCGCCGCGGCGATGGTGGGTCAAAAGAGTACGCCGCCGGCGGGCCGCATGATGATTCCCTTGCATCGCCCGGCTATCAATGCTACGTTCAGCGCAACCTTGGAACGCCCTCTTCCGGGGGAAGCCTATGTCAAATGGAATTGAACGCCGGGCATCCCGGCGATTTACGATGGCGTTGCCCTTGACGGTACGGTCCTCCGGGCCCAACGGAGACTCCGAACGCCAAGGCCGGACCCGTGACGTCAGTTTCCGCGGCCTTTACTTCACTTCCGACGCCCCATACGAATCCGGCAGCGCGCTGCAATGCGTTTTGACCTTGCCGAAGGAAATCACCATGGCCGGCGACGTAAACATCCTCTGCCACGCGCAAGTGGTGCGCGTTGAACCGCAGGCCGGACAGTGCGGCGTTGCCGCTCGCATTGACCGCTACGAGTTCCTCTCCGCTCCTGCCTGACGCAGAAAACTTCTCGCCGCCCGGTTTCGCTGAGTCCTCTGACGCCTGAGAATGGCGTACAATTGTTTTTTCGCCGCAGCTTGCCGGACCGGAGGAATCACGATGTATCACTACGATGCCAGCACAGCTCTCGAAGAGCTGAACGAGGAAGCGCTTTTGCCGCACCCCGTGCGCGTTCGCGACATGATGCTGCGCACGCAGCTCCCGCCCAACGACGCTCTCGATTTGAGCCGCGAGTTCCAAAGCTATCTTTCCCATTTCGGCGAAACGCAAAAGATCGCCAAGACGATCCTGGAAAAACTCGCTGCCGGCGTTCCCAAGAATCCTTGAAGAGTACCCAAGGACATGCCTCGCGAGACCCTGCTGATTGATGCCGACGACACCCTTTGGGAAAACAACGTTTTCTTCGAGGAGGCCATCGAAACGCTGCTCACGCTGGCGGGGCCGCTGGGCTACTCTCGCGAATACGCGCGGCACATCCTGAACGAAACCGAGCTGCGCAATATCCGCCAGCACGGTTACGGAGTACGGAGTTTCGCGCGATCGCTCGAAGAGACTTACGTAAAACTCGCCGGGAACCTGGCGCAGCGGCCGGCCATCGAGGAAATCCGCCGCGCCGTGATGAAGCTCGAAAAGACTCCGCCCAAGATGCTTTCAGGTGTGGCCGAAACGCTCGCCTATCTGGCCGGCCGTCATCGCCTGATTCTGTTCAGCAAAGGCGAAGCTGCCGAGCAAGCGGCGAAGGTGGAGCGCTCCGGCTTGCAGACGCACTTCGAGGCCATCGAAATCGTAACGGAAAAAGATGTGCCGACGTATCTGGGAATCGTGAACAAGCACCACGTGGTGAAGTCGCGCGGATGGATGATCGGCAACAGCCCGCGCAGCGATATCAATCCCGCGCTCGATGCCGGATTGAACGCCGTGTTCATTCCGCATCCCGGCACATGGCAGCTCGAGCACGAAGAAATTCACAGCGGCGTGGGCCGTTTGCTGGTGATCGGCCAATTTGGCGATCTGTGCGAACACTTTTGAACTAATTTCGATTGCCCATCGCCACACGAATTGCTAATCTAATTGCATACTATGCATTCAGTTTTCCGCAATTCGATTCAATCCATTTGCAATTGCGCCTGTCCTATGCCCCTTCGCGGGGCGCGTGGACTTGGCGGGGAACCCGGCAATCCTTAGGATTTTCTCAAACAATAGAGAAAGTTCCTCCGCGGCCCACGACTTCTTGATCGTGGGCCGTTTTTGTTTCAGAGCGCCGATTGAAATGAATCACAAAACGAGACCAATTACCGCAGGACTACAGCACCCAAGGAGAGTGGAATGAAAGTCGCAAACGACGTAACGGAACTGATCGGGAAGACGCCGCTGGTTCGATTGAACAAAGTCACGAAAGGCAGCAAGGCGACGGTGCTCGCAAAACTGGAAGGCTTCAATCCAAACGCCAGCGTGAAGGACCGCATCGGCGTGAGCATGATTGAGGATGCCGAAAAATCCGGCAAAATTCACCCCGGCAGAACAGTGCTGATCGAGCCGACCAGCGGCAACACGGGAATCGCGCTGGCGTTCGTGGCAGCCGTCAAAGGATACAAGTTGATTCTGACCATGCCCGAGACGATGAGCCTGGAGCGCCGCGTTCTGCTGAAGGCCTTCGGAGCGGAAATTATTCTTACGCCCGGCCCTAAAGGCATGAAGGGCGCGATTACAAAGGCCGAGCAAATTCTCGCGCAGACGCCCGGCGGCTACATCCTCCAGCAGTTCGACAATCCGGCGAATCCAAAAATTCATTTTGAAACCACGGGCCCGGAAATTTGGAATGACACAGACGGCAAAGTCGATATTCTGATCTCCGGCATCGGTACAGGCGGAACGCTCACCGGAGTCTCGCAGTACATCAAACCCAAGAAACCTTCGTTCAAGGCCATCGCTGTCGAGCCGACGGAAAGCCCGGTGCTTTCCGGCGGACAGCCGGCGCCGCACAAAATTCAGGGCATCGGGGCGGGCTTTGTGCCGTCGATTCTGCGCACGGACTACATCGATGAAGTCATTCAAGTGTCCAGCCCGGATTCGATCGAGATGGCGCGCAAGCTGGCGCTCGAAGAAGGCTTGCTGGTGGGAATTTCCTCGGGCGCGGCGATAGTCGCGGCGTTGAAAGTGGCCACTCGCCCCGAAAACGCGGGAAAGATTATCGTGGTTGTGCTGCCGGACTACGGAGAGCGCTACTTGAGCAGTATACTTTTCGAGAGTCTGAAAAATGAAGCGCAGCAATTGACGGCAGTCGAGGTGTAGCGGAGGAAATCATTGTTTCGGTACATTCGAGAGGACGTCGCGTCCGTTTTTGAACGCGACCCGGCGGCCAGATCGACCGTGGAGGTTCTGCTGTGCTACTCGGGCCTCCACGCAATGTGGTTCTACCGCATGGATCATTGGCTGTGGAACCACGGCATGCGGCTGCTCGCGCGCGTGCTTTCGCAATTCGCCAGATTTCTGACGGCAATCGAGATTCATCCGGCGGCGCAAATCGGCCGGCGCTTGTTCATCGATCACGGCATGGGCGTGGTCATCGGCGAGACGTCGATCGTCGGCGACGACGTGACGCTCTATCAGGGCGTCACGCTCGGCGGCACGGGCAAAGATACCGGCAAGCGGCATCCGACGATCGGCAGTGGCGTGGTGATCGGCTCCGGCGCCAGAGTCTTGGGCAATATTCGAGTGGGAGATAATTCGCGCGTGGGTGCGGGATCCGTTGTGCTCAGAGACGTTCCCGACAACTCCACGATCGTCGGCGTGCCCGGCCACATCGTCTTCAGAAACGGCAAGCGCGTTGTGATCACGGACCCGAAACAGATTAACGATCCGCTGTCGGCGGCTCTTTCCGCCGTCGCCATGCAAGTGATGGAATTGCGGCACCGCGTGCAAAAATTGGAGGGCCGCGAATCCACCGACGCGGCTGCCTCCGCCGAGTTGCAAGCGATTTCCGATGAACTGCAGGCGATCATCGAGATGGATTTCCAAATATAAATTCATCGCTCGGTCCGCGCGCGCGACACGCCGATAACACATTGCAGTCTGTTCGCCACGTGAATGGTATCCTCAACTGAATCCGGGGGAACGATCTTGGCGCCAGAACGAACCAATTGGCGAAGTGAATGGTTTGAATTCGACGACGCCGTTTATTTGGACGCGGCTGCGAGAGGGCCGCTTCCGCGCGCAGCGGTCCGCGCCGTGCAGCAAGCGCTCGAATGGCAGAAATTTCCGCATCACTTGCCGAAGGGCCAGCACTTCGCCCTGCCGAATCGCGTACGCGCGCATATTTCGCAGTTAATCGGTGCGCAACCCGAGGAAATTGCGCTGACGACCGGCACGAGCGGCGGCTTGCAAGCCATCGCCGCGGGAATCGATTGGCACAAGGATGATGAAATTCTGATCGCGCGCGGCGAATTCCCCGCGCACTTCACCACGTGGATTCCTCTGGAGCGCTCCGCTGACGTTGCGGTGACGATTGTCGAGCCGCGCGGCCGATTCGTGACGGCCGAAGATTTCATCGACCACATCGGCCGGCGCACGCGACTGATTTCGGCGAGCCTGGTGCGCTTTGATGACGCCGCGCTTCTGGACGCGCGCCGCGTCGCCGACGCCTGCCACGCCGTCGGCGCATACCTGGTGCTGGACGCTGCGCAGTGCGTTGGAGCGATGCCGATGGACGTTGCGGCGCTCGGCTGCGATTTCCTCGCGGCGTCGGGCTACAAATGGCTGCTCTCGCCGTACGGCACCGGATTCCTGTGGGTCCGTGGCGAACTGATCGAGCAGATGCGCGAAAGACCTTTCTACTGGCAGGCTCTGCCGGACGCTGACAATTTTCACGCGCTCTCGATGGCCGATTTCACGCCCGCGCCGAGAGCGCGCCGTTGGGATTCAGCCGAAACCGCCAGCTTTCTAAATTTGGCGGGGATGGAAGCGTCGCTCGAATTCCTGCTGCGCGCCGGCCCGCAGACTATTTGGGAGCACAATCGCGCGTTGATCGACGAGATGATTCGCCGGCTGCCGCGCGATCGTTGCGTCCTCGCGAGCCCCGCCGATCCCGCGGCCCGCGGCCCGTATGCATGCATCGCCGCTCGCAAGCCGGACGGCACATCGGCATTATTCGAGAAATTGCAAAAGGCGGGAATTGTCGTCGCGTTGCGTGAAGGCTCTCTGCGCGTCGCGCCGCATCTCTACAACTCCGAACGCGACATCGATCGCTTGCTCACCGTTCTAGCCGTCTAACCCGCGCAGCGCCGCTCGCGTTCGAGCATCGCGCTCGCTGCGCCCCGCGCGCGGCTCCCCTTGCGCCTCAATACAACGGCTCCGGAGGCGGAGGATGGAACGGGATGTGTACGATGGCCACCAACTCAACCGGCGCGCCGAGACGCGAGCCCGGCCGAAATGTCCAGCGGCTTAATGCTTCCATGGCATTCTGATCGAGCTCCGGATCCAAGCCGCGAACCAACTGAATGCTGTCCACTGTGCCGTCTTTACGAATGATCGCGTACAGCACCACCTCGCCTTGCACTTTCTCCAGCTGTAATTGCGGCGGATATTTCGGATCCACTTTCCGCACCAGCACCGGGCCGATCAGTGTGTCCGGCGGCTTCGGTCTGCCATCGGGAATGTATTCGGGCGCGCCGAGTTCCGCGAAGCTCAGCACCCAATCGCCGGCCGCGCTTGCCAGATTCGGCATGCTGACGTGCAGCGTGTGAATTTCGTTCGTGCCCAGCAACGATTCCGCCGGCGCGCCGGATGAGATCATCGCTTTCACCGATGCCGCGCCACCTGCCGGCACGCTCCTGGCATTCGAATTCGATGATCGCGCCGCGGGCCTAGGATCTGCGGACGCTGACGCAATGCCCGACGCCGAAAGCCGCCGCCCGCCCGCGCCGCCCGCGCCCGCCGGGCCGGAGATCGACGCCGTCGGTGCGTCCGGCAGCGATGCGCTGTTGCTGATTCCGATGTCCGCTGGGCCCGTGCGCCCGCCTGACGCTGCGCCGCTTTCGTCCGCGCCACCCGGCCGGCCCTTGCCACCTGTCGGCGACATCGAAACGCGCGCCTGAAGATTTCCCTGCGGCAGCACCGGCGGCGGAGCGGCGGGACCCGGCGTCGCCCAAAGCGCGATCACGTTTTCGCCGCCGCTTGCCGCGCTCGGACCAATCTCCGGCGCATCGGCCGTCGCGTTATTTCGCCGAGACGCAGCCTGCGCCGCACTCATCGCCGGCACGCTCAACGCGGGTTTCTGCGCATCGAGCGCCGACGGCACGATGTCGATCGGCCCCGTCGGTGTCTGCTGATTCGCAATTCCCGGCGCGGCAACGGGGTCCGCCTGATTTTTCGCGGCGCGCGCCGGTTGCATGCTGGTCGAAAGCCGCATGCGCGGATGCGCGGCGTCCTCATCGTTCCACTGCACGATGTTCGGCAGCACCGGCAGAATCTTCGGCGGCGTGGGTGGCGCGGAAGGTTGCAGCAATTCTTGCCGCGGATGATTCGGGTGCAGCGGCTCGCTCCAAATCGTTTGCCGCGGGTTATAAGCGTCCGCCGCGGGAATGATCTGCGGCGTCACTCGTCGCGCAGCATCGGCCGCTCGCAGCCGCTTCAACACGCGCGGCGCGGGCGAAAGCAGCGGCAAGTCCGGCGCCGGATCGTCGGCCTGCACGTACCACGTCAGCTCGACGTCCGGCACGCCCATCCGCGGCCGCGCCAACTCGAAATGTGGATGCACCGTCGCCAGCAACAGCACTTGCAACGCGACCGCGGTAGCGAAGCCCAGCACCGGCCAGCGCCGCTCAATCCAGCAATCGCGAAAGTACGGCTCGCCGCCGAATCCCCGCTTGGGCCGCGGCCCGCCGAAAATCGCGCGCGCGCTGGACCAAAAATTCTCACGCGGCTTCGTCCATCGCACCGCCAACTGCGGTCCGTCCGGCGCGAGGCGAGCGATCCAGGCGGCGTCGGACAGCGGCGCCGGTTCGGATTCGGGCACAAGGGACATCTTCTAATTATACGCTGGCAATCGCTGTGGGGTTGTCCGGAGCGGCGGGGTCCTCCAAAAATAAAAAAATAGTCGTCGCGGAACGCCGCGACACACAGGCAACATTAGGCGCGCGCTTCCAAACGATAGAAACCCAGCGCCGCGTCCCCCTGCTCCACAACGCGCACGCATTCCAGGCCTGTACGCAGCGTGCTGGGCGCGTTTTTCCGCGCGTATTCAGCGATCACTCGCCCCATCGTTGCCAGCAGCTTTGCGTGGCCCAGAAATTCCAGCGCGCGCTCGTATTCCCCGGCCTCGCCGTACGGCGGATCGAGGAACACAAAATCGGCCTGCACGCCGCGCGATTCAAGCAACCCGCATCCGCGCACCGCGTCGAGCGGCAAAACCTCCGCGCCCGACGCGATGCCCAGCGATTCTAGATTTCGCCGGATCAACGCCAGCCCTGCGCGATGCGATTCCACAAAAAATACCTCGCGCACCCCGCGGCTCAGCGCCTCGATTCCGACCGCGCCCGTACCGGCGTAAAGATCTACAAACACCGCGCCCTCCACGCTCGGCCCAAGAATGTCGAACAGCGTTTCGCGCAGCCGGTCGCTTGTCGGACGCAGCTTCACTCCGCGCAACGCGCCAAGCTGCCGGCTTCGATATTTGCCCGCGACCACGCGCATCGGCTACCCCACCGCCGCCAGTTGGTAGCGGCGCTGCCAATCCGGCGTCAGCGTATCGAGCAGCCTGCGGCACGCCGTTTCCGCTTCGGGATTTTCAAACAGCGCGAAAGCTTCCTTGCGCGCAAGCTCCAACAACTCGAAGTCGCGCAGCGGATTCGCAAAATGAAACCCCAGCTCTCCATGCTGCCGCGTTCCGAAAAATTCCCCGGGCCCGCGAAGCTTCAAATCCGTTTCGGCGATCACGAAGCCATCGGTCGTCGCTACCATCGTTTCCAGGCGCACGCGCGCGTCCTCGGACACCGTCTCCGGCGCAACCAAGATGCACGTTCCCTTCTGCCCGCCGCGGCCGATGCGCCCGCGCAGTTGATGAAGCTGCGCCAAGCCGAATCGATCGGCATGCTCGATCACCATCACGGTCGCGTTCGGAACGTCCACGCCGACTTCGATCACCGTCGTCGTCACCAGCAAATCGATGTCTCGCCGGCGGAAGCGCTCCATCACGTCTTCTTTTTCCTCGCTGCGCATCCGTCCGTGCAGCAAACCAACGCGCGCCATGGGGAAAACGGCCGTGCGCAGCCGCTCGTACTCCACCATCGCCGCCTTCAGCGAGCGCTGCGATTCCGCTGTTTTGCTCTGCTCGATCACCGGATACACAACGAAAGCCTGGCGCCCGCGCGCAATTTCCTGGCGCAAGAAGTCCCATACGCCGGCCAGCCGTTGCTCCGGACTCCATCGAGTCGCCACCGGCGCGCGGCCTGGCGGCATTTGGTCGATCACGGAAAGATCCAAGTCTCCGTAGAGTGTCAGCGAAAGCGTGCGCGGAATCGGCGTCGCCGTCATCACCAGCACGTCCGGCATCGCGCCTTTTTCGATCAGCCGCTTGCGTTGCAACACGCCGAAGCGGTGCTGCTCGTCCACAACCACCAAGCCGAGCCGCGAAAATCCCACAGGATCCTCAAGAATCGCGTGCGTGCCCACCACCAATTGCGCTTGCCCTGTGCGCACGCGCTCGATGGCGTCGCGTTTCTCCGCCGGCCTCAGCCCGCTCACCAGCAATTCCACGCGATAGCCGGAAGCGGCGTATAAGCGTCGCGCTTCGAGATAATGTTGCGCGGCCAAAATTTCCGTCGGCGCCATCAACGCCGCTTGGAAACCGTTTTCGATCACGATCGCCGCGGCTTCCAGCGCCACGATCGTCTTCCCGCAGCCTACGTCGCCTTGCAGCAAGCGATTCATCGGCACCGGCCGCTCCAGATCGCCGGCGATATCCGCCAGCGCTCGCTTCTGCGCTTCCGTCGGCTTGAATGGCAACACGCGCTTCAGCGCTTCGCGGATGCGATCCTCGCGCACTCGAAACGCGATGCCCGGCTGCTGCCGTTCGCGCCGGCGTCGCAGCGCCACACTCAATTGATAGAAGAAGAATTCCTCGAAGATCAGCCGCCGATGCGCCGGCGAACGAAATTCATTCAGCGCTTCCACTGACACATCGGCCGACGGAAAATGCACGAATGCCAGCGCTTCTCCGCGTGTGGGAAATTTGTAGCGCGCGCGCAGATCAGCCGGCAGCGGATCGGGCAACGCACCCGCCACAGCCATCTGCGCGGCGTAAATAATCCGCCGCAACGTGCGCGAACCGATCGAGCCGATCGCTTCATAGATCGGCACGATTCGGCCTACTTCCGTGGAATCCACTTCTCCCGTGCCAATCAGCTCGTATTCCGGATTCACCAGCTCGATTCGGCCGGGCCGGTATTTATCGAGTTCGGCCTTGCCGTGCAGCACGATGCGATGCCCCGCACGAAATCGTTTCTCGAGATACGCGCCGTGAAAGAATTTGCAGGCCAGCGAACCGCTCGCGTCCCGCACCAATAAATGGTAGACGGCGCCCACGCGACTCCGCCGGTAGCGCACCAATCCCCCATCGGCCACTTCGGCTTGCAGGGTGTAGGTTCCACCCGGCTGCACATCGCGCAGCGGAGTGAAGTGAACTCGGTCCTCGTAACGAAACGGCAAGTACCCGAGCAAATCCTCAACGGTGCGTATGCCGCGCTCGGCCAGCGATTTCGCGCGCTGCGGCCCCACGCCCTTCAGGTACATCACCTCGCTCGCAGGTGTCAGGCTCATCGGCCATTCATATATATCACTTTCGCCATCGCGCCCCGCTCCACCGCGACGCCCATCTAGACAGGGGGGTGCCCCATGTTCGCCCAGCCTCATCGGGCGAACGTGGGGTCGTCGGACGTCGCGCCGCACGCTGGGTGCCGCACCTTCCGATGTTGAGGGTGCGGTTCTTGCCTCGTCCCAATCCCCGTCCCGCAAAAAAATCAATTCGAATACTCAATCGGTACTTGACACGATTACACACTTCTGGTAAGCTTCTATATGTACGCGATCTCAATTCGAATAGTCCCTCGCCCTGCCCCCTCTCGGCCTCCGCTCGGCGTTCAAATAAGTGCACAAAAACGCCTCTCCAAATCATCTATTTTCAATCGATTACAACAGCGTGCACATCTCATTGAAAACAAGCATCATCAAGTTGCTTTATCTTCACACTCATGCGCACTCTTTCGCCGCAGCTCCTTTAGTTTCAACATTTTGACAAAAACATACCGGGGGTGTGGGTACCCCTCCCTTCGCAACTGCCTAATTCCGCGGCCCGAAAAGAAATTGAAGTCCCGCACAATCAATGAGTTGTCACGCAATTTCGATAATCGCGCACCGAAACTTGCCAACCCCGCCCGCGTACCGATAGAGTGTGCCTTTGCGTGGAGGAGCCTGTGCCTCTTGAAAAATTGACGCGCGGTGACAAACGCACGCTGCTGATCTGGATACTCTGCGCCGCCATCGGGCTGACCGTCGCGTGGCATTATTTCCCGCGCGCCTTCCCCGAAGCCTCGGTGAATTTCCGCGTCTCGCGCGCGCAAGCGCTCGATCGCGCGCGGCAATTCGTCGCGTCCCAGGGCGGCGATCTCAGTGGAATGCGCTCGACCATCGTCTTCGACGTCGACGACAACACCAAGACCTACCTCGAACGCGAAGTCGGCCTGCAACGCGCCAATCAATTGATGGCTTCCGACGTGAGCACCTGGTATTGGAGCGTGCGCTTCTTCCGGCCGCTTCAGTTGGAAGAATTCAAGGTGCGGGTGGACCCCGGCGGCCGCATCGTGCACTACGAGCACGCCATCAAAGAAGACGCGCCCGGCGCGCAGCTTGACCGCGCCGCGGCTCTCTCCGCCGCGGAATCCTTCGCGCAGAATTCGCTTGGCCAAGATCTTGCCTCCTACGATTTTCTGCCCGCCGAAGCCAATTCCACCGAGCGGCCCAATCGCCGCGATTGGAGCTTCACCTGGGAGCGCCGCGGCTTCCGCGCGAAAGACGCTCCGTATCGTATCAGCGTCTCGCTTGAAGGCGACCGCCTCGGCGAATACACGGAATTTCTGAAAGTTCCGGATGCCTGGCAGCGCGGCTACGAACGGTTGCGTTCGTCCAACGATTTCATTGAGACCGTGGCGATCTTGCCGTACGCCTTACTTCTCGGCGCGTGCCTGTGGATGATCATCCTGCTTGGCCGGCGCGGCGAACTCGAATGGAAAGCGGGATTGGTGTTGGGCGCGGTGCTGGCCGCGCTCTTTTTCGGCATGACGATGAACTCCTGGCCGCAAACGTTGGCGGAGTACGACACTAATTCGTCGTATTCCAGTTTCGTGTTTGGCGAAATCGCTCAGGCCGCCATGCTTTCCGTTTCGATGGCGCTTCTCGTGGTAATGGCGATCGTGCCCGGCGAGCCGCTCTATCGGGCCGGGCAGCCAGATCGCTTGCGTCTTGGCACGCTCTGGCGAATTCCCGGAATGCGCTCGCGGGGATTTTTCATCTCCTGTGTGATCGGCGTGTGCCTCGCGGCCGCATCCATTGGCTACCAGGTGGTGTTCTACATCGTCGCAGGCAAATTCGGCGCGTGGGCTCCGCAGGACGTGCAGTACGACAACGTAGTCAGCACCGCCGCGCCGTGGATTTTTCCGCTGACCATCGGCCTCTACGCTGCGACCAGCGAAGAATTTCTGTTCCGCATGTTTGCGATCCCGTTCGTTCGCCGTCTTACGAAATCCACTTTCCTCGCCGTCGTGCTGCCGGCGTTCGCATGGGGATTTCTGCATTCCAATTACCCGCAGGAGCCGCCCTACATCCGTGGACTTGAAGTGGGCCTCTTCGGCATCGCCGCGGGCCTGGTGATGCTGCGCTGGGGAATCCTAACGACGCTGGTCTGGCATTACACCGTGGACGCGACGTTGAGCAGTCTGCTTCTGGTGCACTCCAGCAGCCTGTATCTTCGCGCATCGGGACTCATAACCAGCGGCGCGGCGCTGATTCCGCTGACGATTGCCGGCGTCATGTATTTAGCGCGAGGCGGATTCGTGCCGTCGCAGCCGCTGCTGAATCGCGCCGTTCCTGCGCCGACGGGCTTGGCGGAATTGGGCGTCGAATCAGGAGAAGTCTGGCCGCAAGCGGTCGAAGCGCAACAAGCTACCGCGGCGACCGTCGCTACGCATCGCTATGAGAGAATCTCGCGCGGCAAGCTCGCGCTTCTGGTTGCCGCCGGCGTGCTCGGCGCGCTTTTGGTCTGGCACGTGAGGCCGCAAGAAATCGGCAGCTTCGTGCACTTTTCCGCCGACGCGAAACAAGCCACGGCCAGCGCCGATCAGGCGTTGCGCGCCCAGCACCTGGATCCCGTAAGCTTCCGGCACAGCGCAACGATCACGTACACGTTCAACGAATACGCCAACGAATTTTTGCGCCGCGCCGTTGGAATTTCCGGCGCGAACCGCATCTATGAACAGCAAGTTCCATCGGCGTTCTGGATCGTCCGCTATTTCCGCGATTCGCAGAAGGAAGAATATGGGGTCGTGCTGTATCCGGACGGCGGACTCTATTCCATTCATCACACGCTCGCCGAAGATGCGCCGGGACCGAATCTCTCGAAGGACGACGCGCTGGCGCAAGCGCAAGTTTGGCTGGTCCAGGAAAAACATTTCGATCCTTCACAATGGAAGCTGGTCGATGCCGAATCCAAAAAGCAACCGAATCGCACGGATCACAGCTTCACTTGGGAGCAACTCGCCGCGCTCGGCACGGCGCCGGGAGCTTCCGGACCGGCGCACGTTCGCATCGAAATCCAAGTGCAGGGCGCGGAGGTCTCCGGTTTCCGCACTTTCGTCAAAATCCCTGAAGATTGGGAGCGCAACGAAAGCCAAACGACGCTGGGAAGCAAGATCCAGAAGATCGGCCTGATTGGCCTCGTAGGTGTGGCTGCATTCGCCGTGCTCGTGATTTTCTTCCGCAATCTCAAGCAGCCGGACATGTCCGACGTTCCGTGGCGGCGCATGGCGAAGTGGGCGATCGTGGTGCCCGTTGCTACCGCGGCGGGCTACGTCGTGGCGACTCCGCAACTCCTGGCAGGATACCCCACGGAGATGCCGTTCAAAATTTTCGTCGCCACGATGGGCATCTTTCTGTCGCTCGGCGCGGTCTTGTATTACACCGCCGCGTTTTTTCTTTTCGGCCTCGGATGGTTCTTCCTGGCGCGCGCGTTCGGCCGCGATCTGTTGCCCGGCTGGACCGGCATGCCCGCGGCATATTACGCGGACGCCTTCTGCGTCGGTCTGTTTGGCGCCGCCGCGTGGATGGGCATCCGCAAGATTCCATCGCTTGTGGCGCTTCACTTTCCGGCGTTGCAACACTCCTTGGGCGCCGCCACACCGGCGGGTCTCGATTCCAGGTTTCCGGCGGTGAGCAGCATCGCGAGTCTGGTGAATAGCGCGTATTTCGGCGTCGCACTGCTCGCCTTGATTGCGGGATTCCTTTGCTACGCGGGGCTGCGCCGAACCGCAGTGCGCGCGGCGATCCTCGTCGTGACTGCGCTTCTGATGGCAGGAGGCGTCACGATTGGTTCGTTCACCCGCTCGGCCGTGCTCGAACTTATTCTGTTGTGCGTGCTCTGGTGGGGCGTTGCAAAACTCGTGCGCTTCAATATGTTGGGTTATTTCCTGTTGCTCGCCACAATGACGGCGGCGCAATCCGCCGCGGAACTATTGGCCCAGCCGAATTCTTTCCTCCGCGCGAATGGAGCAATTGTATGCATCGCGGGAGTTCTGCTGCTCGCGTGGCCGCTGGTGGCTTGGCGGCGCGCTGCATCGCGTGGAGTGGACCGTGGCGCAGCCGCCTAAAACTGAGCGGGCACCCGTTTCCCGCGCGTGGCAATGGGGCGAATATATTTTCGCCATTCTCGCCGGCAACGTCATCTATTTTTTAATTGAGCCGGCATTGCCTCTATGGCTGCATCACCATCTCGATCGCGCCGATCCCGGTGTGCTGCTCGACTTTCTGATCTGCGCCGCGATGTATGGCCTGGTGCGCCTGGTGCGCTGGATTTAATTTGCCTGCGTTCGCTTGCGGTGCCAGCGCGCTACAAAATACAAAGCGACGCCCAACAGCACGACAATTGCGCCGATTGACAGTTCGCTCACCGGGCCGATCGTTTCCGTGCGCTCGCGCACTCCGGCCAAAACCAGCAGCGCCAGCGGAGGCAAACCGATCAGCACCGTTCCAACGATTCCCCCGGGCACTCGGCTAGGCCGCTCGAGATTCGGTTCACGCACGCGCAACGCAACCAGCGCCCAGAATTCCAGCAGAATACTGAGCCCGGTCAACAACACGTCGAGCAATACCAACCGCTCAAAGCCCAGCGGCAGCAGCGCCGCCCAACCGATCGCGCAAACCACGATCGCAACCCAAGGCGCGCCGGTGCGCGGATGTCTGCGCGCAAACACGCGCGGCAAATATCCATCTTCGGCCATGACGAGCGGCAAGCGCGTGAACGACATCATCAACGAACCGAACGTTCCAAACGCGCCGAACATTCCGGCAATTGCCACGGCCAGCGCCAGGCCCGCGCCACCTAGAATTTGGCCCACGTCCACCCAGCCGCCCGTTGTCCACTGATTCGGATCGATTCCCGTTCGCGCCACCGCGGCAACAGGAATTAAGTAACTGAACGTCACTAGTGCCACTGCTCCGAGCATCGCCAAAGGATAGTTGCGCCGCGGCCGGTCTGTTTCGCCCGCCACAGTGGAAAGATTGTCCCAGCCCATGTAATTCCACATCGCAATCAAGAGCGCGCCAATCAAATCGGCGTGCCGCAATGGCGGGGCGGCTGCGGCAGGCGCGGCGTGCGGACGAACGAACGCTGCGGCAACGATTCCCACGAACGGCAGAAGCAGCGCAACGTTCAGCCAAACCGAAGCTTCGCCCACCGCGCCTGCTCCCAAAATATTCCATGCGGTGCACGCAACGATCATCGCCAATTCGAGCGCGACGCCCGTGTATCCTGCCGCCAATCGCGGCACAAATCGTTGGAGGTAACTGACGAACAGCACGGGATACAGCGCCATCTCAAGCAAACTTCCGGTGAGCGTGAGCCACGCTTCTTGAAATCCCCAGAAGTGGCCCATGCCGCGGCGCACCCAGATATAAAATCCGCCGTCCTCCGGCAATGCCGTCGAAAGTTCGCTGACCATCCACGCAGTGGGAATGCTCCAAAGCAGCGGCGTGATCACCAAAATCAAAAGCGTTCTCGCGTAGCCAGTTTTCTGGACCACGTCTTCCAAGCCGTAGGGTCCGCCCGCGACCATGAAATACGTCGCGGCAATCATTCCGGCCAGCGTGAGCTTGCGCATCGCCGGCGCTGCCGTCCGAGACTTGTTCGCTTCCCGCTTCACGTCGCTCGCCCCGCGCATAACTCCACTATATTTCCCGAGGTTTATACCACGCGCCGCGCCGCCGGCGCGCTCGCTCTTGCGTCTTCCGCAATGATTCCAAAGGCTTTGGGGCGCCCACGATCCGCATTGGAATACAGAGAAACTGCTGCTATCCTTTGCGGGCCCCGGCCGTCTAAGCGACATAGAGCCAGCCGGCTGGCATCTATATCACTGGGTGTATGCCGCGACGGCGTGTCCGCGACATTAGGGGACGGATTGGCCGCGCGCGATTCCGGTGATCACATATGAGGGCACTGCAGAATGGCCGTTGACGGAATGATTTTTGCCCTGCCAACAGGCCCCAACCGGCCCGGCTGCGAGGATTCCGCGCCGGATGCGGGCATCTTGGACTCGGCCTTGCCGCAGACCGAAGAGAGAACGCTCATCGAGCGCGCCCAGGCCGGAGACCGGCCGGCGTTCGAGGAGTTGGTGCGGCGCTACGACCGCGCAGTGCTGCGCTTGGCGACAAATGTTTTGCGCACGCCGGAAGACGCGCGGGACGTTTACCAGGAATCTTTCCTCAAAATTTACAAAAACATTTCGCGCTTTCGTTTCGAGTGCAGCTTCTACACCTGGGTCTATCGCGTGGTGACGAATTCGTGCCTCGATCATTTGCGGCGCCGCGAAAGCCGCCCGGAAGATCAAGCGCCGGAGACGTCAACGCGCGAACGGAGTGACGCGGCGGCGGATTTCTTCGATCGTCAGCCCGCCACCGTACCCGGCGCAGACCCGGAGCGCAGCGCGCGCAATCAAGAAATCGCGCGACGCATAGCGCAAGCGGTGGAGCAGCTGACTCCGCGCGAAAAATTGGTCTTCTCGATGAAGCACTATCAAGGATTAAAGCTTCGCGTGATCGGCGAAGCGCTGGGCACGACCGAAGAAACCGTGAAGAATTCGCTGTTCCGCGCCACGCGGAAACTGCGCGCGCAACTGGGAGGGCTGCTGTGACGCAATCCCAGCATCCCGCCGCGCCGGCTGCTTGCGGCGAGATGAGCGATCAATTGCTGTTGTACGTGTCGGGCGAACTCGACGCGAAGGAGCGTGCAGCCGTCGAAGCGCACGTGCGCGATTGCGCGGCGTGCGCGGCGGCGCTCGAAAGCGAACAGTTGCTTTTCGACGCGATCGCCGCGGCCGAGCCGGCGAAAGAGATGGATCGATCCGGCGTGATGCTGGCGCGCTCTCGCAGCGAACTCACGCAAGCGCTTGACGAAGCCGACGATGCCAAGCGCGAGCGGTGGCACTGGATTGCGCGGCTCGCCGCCTTTGGTTCGCTGCCGAAACTTCGCAGCGCGTGGGCGCTGCATCCGGCGTTTAGCAGCATCGTGCTGCTGGCGCTGGGATTTGCGCTGGGCATTGGCGTGCCCGAATGGATTCGTGTGGGCTCATCGCCTGCGCCGGGCAGACCCGCCGTTGTCGTGAATGCTGCGCCGCGGATTTCCGACCAAATGTTACAGCAAGTGGGTTCGGTCGGATTGAACTGGGAAACGCCCGAAGAGTCCTCCGCGCCGCGCGTGCAGCTGCAATTGTATTCGGATAAAACGATGCATCTGGAAGGCAGTCCGGACGACGCGGACGTCGAACGCGTGCTGACGTACGTAGTGGCCAACGGGCAACGATTCGATCCCGGCGTGCTTTTAGACTCAGTGGATCTTCTCGAAACGCGAGTTGTGGATCCATCGGTGCGCGCGGCGTTGTGCGACGCGGCGCGCTCGGATCCAAATCCCGGCGTGCGCCTGAAGGCCATTGAGGCGCTGCGCAGCTACGGCCGAGACGCGCAAGTGCAACAAGTTCTGCTCGACGCGCTCGATCAAGACGACAATTCCGGAGTGCGCATCGAAGCCGTGAACGCGCTGAAGGCCGCGCTTTCAGGCGCTGGCGCACAAGCGGCCGCGGCGCAAGACCCGCGCGTGGAGCAGGTGCTGCGCCACTGCGTGCAGAACGATTCCAATCACTATGTTCGCCTGACGGCCGCGGCGACGCTGAAGCAAATCGCGGCGAATCAGGCGGCGCCGACGGCACCTTAGAGAAAAAATGCTCGGAAGCGAATCACTTTCACGGCACGCGCCACGCCCGGCTTGGCCGCTCGGCCTGCCGATAGCGGCGCTGTGCGCATTCGCGCTGTTGTGCGCGATGCCGGCTGCCGCGCGCACGCGCCACCACACAGGCGCTGCTCCCGACGCTCGCCAAGTGAGCACGGAGAAATCTGGCCGCCTCGTTACGCATCCCGGATTGCATCTGCATCTGACGACCGACGTCGGCAACGTAAAGATCTTCACCGACGCAACCGACGAAGTGCGCTACCGTGTACGCATTTCGACCGACGCGAGCCAAGCCAGCGCGGCCGATTTAGTGGTGCACTATGCGCTGACGGCGACTTCCACGGCAACAGGTACGCAGATCACCGGCGCCGCGCCTGCGAACGCGCCGGTGGACGCGCTGTGGGTGGATTACGAAATTCACGTGCCGCGCCGCTACAGCTTGGACATCACAACGCAGGCCGGAAATATCGAGACGCAGGATATCGCCGGGCACATCGTGCTTTCGACCGGCGGCGGCGACGTGACCGCGGGACGCGTGGGCCCAATTTTGAAGACGAGCGATGCTTCAGCTCGCGACGGCGAGGATTATTCGGCGCGGATTGAAACGCAGGGCGGGCACATCGTCGTCGGCGACGTTGCCGGAAATTTGCGCGCTTCCACCGCCGGCGGGCACATCTCAACAGGAGATGTGCGTGGCCAAGTGGAGCTGCACACGGGCGGCGGACACATTCACACGGGCTCGATCGCCGGCGGAGAGCTTGGCACCAAAGGCGGCAACATCGTCGTCGAGCGGTCAAGTTCGGGCCTAGTGGTGTCAACGGACGGCGGCCAGATCAGCGTCGGCGAAGTGAGCGGCGGCCCGGTGCGCGCGCGGACCGGAGGCGGCGCGATTCATATCGTGCGCATCTCAGGTCCGACGGAAGTGGAATCGACACGCGGCAATATCGCGCTGACGTGTTTGGAAGGACCGTTGCGCGCCTCAACTTCACAAGGCTCGATTACGGCATGGTTCTTGGATCAGGACGAAGCCGCGCAGACAGAGCCTACCGCGCCAACGCCGGCGCGGAAGGTGAAGCGCGCAACGTCCGCTTCGGACCTTGAATCCGGCAACGGCGATATCGTCGTGTACTTGCCGCGCGAACTGCCGATTACCATCGAGGCGACGGTGGAGCAAAGTTCGATGCACCAGATCGTCGCCGATCCATCGCTTCCGCTGAAAGTCGATCACACACCGGGGCCAGGCGGCGCGGTGCGCGCGCAATGCAATCTGAACGGCGGCGGAGACGTGCTGCGCCTGAGAACCGACGACGGCAATATCGTGCTGCGATACGGCGATGCGGCCGCGGCCATGCTCTATACGCAGGCGCAGATGGAGCAGCTCCACGACCAAATCGAAACACAGGTCGAAGCGGTACTGAATTCCGAAGCGCTGTCGCAGGTTGCGCGTGAGACGGCGCAAGGTGAGATGCAGCGGGCCATGGAGAAAGCGCAGCGGCAAGAACAGGCCGCCGAGCAAGAAGAGGGCGGCTTCGAGCGTCTGGCGATGCGGCTCGAACAAATGTGGTGGGGCGACGTCCACGTGGACGCCGACACGCAGGAAAAGAAAATCCTTACGCGCGTCGCGCCGAATTATCCGGACGTGGCGCGGCAAGCCGGGGTGGAGGGCACGGTGGCGCTGCGCGTGGAAATCGGACAGGACGGCTCGGTGCAAGACGTCGAGCCGATTTCAGGTCCGCCACTGCTGGAGCGCGCCGCGGCGGAAGCCGTAGCGAAGTGGCGCTACGCGCCGACGCTGGTGGACGGCAATCCGGTGAATGTGATTACGACGGTTTCAGTGGAATTTCATCTGAATTGACAGTAAACGGGCCCGAAGGCGAGAACGAAGCAAATTCAACCGGAGGTGCGAGTATGCGCGCACTGCAGATGGCGGCTTTGGTGGCGCTCGGGACGCTGACGGCAGGCGCGTGGACCGCGACGTGCCGCGCGGACGATGAAGTGTTCGATCGTGTGGTTCCGCTGAAGGCTACGAACTCGTTCGAGTTGCAGAACGTGAACGGGTCCGTGGACGTGGAAGGCTGGGACCGCGATGCGGTCGAAATTCACGCCGTGAAGACGGCGAAGAGCAGCCGCGCAGATCTCAATCGCGTGCGCATCGAAATCGAAAGCGCCGCGGATCACGTTTCGGTGCAGACCGTTTACCCCAAGGATGACCAGGACCAGGATGAAGTTTCGATCGCCTACACGATCCGCGTGCCGCAGCGCGTGCTGCTGCGCCAGGTCTCCACGGTGAATGGCGACGTTCGCGTCCACGGCGTGAACGCGACGGGCAAGCTTCGCTCCGTCAACGGCGACGTCGAGGCGTACGACAGCACCGGCGCGCTTTCCGCCGAAACCACCAATGGAAATATTCTTTTGGAGCTTTGCAGCCTGACGAACTCTCCGGTAAGCGCGCAAACAGTGAACGGCTCGATCGTCGTGTCTGTGCCCGGCGGCTCCGGCGCCGCGCTCGATGCGCGCTCGCTGAACGGCGAGGTGAGTTCCGATTTGCCGTTCGCCGGCAGCTCCTCGGGACGCCGCGACTTTCACGGAATGCTGGGAACCGGCGGCACATCGATGCGCCTGCGCACCGTCAACGGTTCGATCCACATTACGGAGATGAGACAGACGCCCTGACCTCTCGCTCACCCCACGCGCTGCGCGGCGTCGAACCTCTCAGGAGGAGCAACATGAAAACGCGCAGCAAATTGATTTTGACCAGCATTGCAATCGCCGCGTTGCTTGCGGCCACCATTCCCAGCGTTCTTCGATCTCAACAGCAACCGCCGGCGCCCCCTGCGGCGCCGCAGGGCGCTCCGCCCGACGGTCCTGCAATGGCCGCGATGCCACGAATGCCCGCTCTGCCCGCGCTTCCTGATGCGGTGGAGCTGGCGACGGATCGCGTTATGCCAATCGAGGATGGATCGGGATGGCTGGGCATCGCCATCGAAGAAGTGAGCGCCGACAAAGCGAAAGAACTGAAGTTGCCGGCCGATCGCGGAGTGTTTCTGACCGACGTTCAGCAGGACTCGCCTGCGGCAAAAGCGGGTTTGAAATCGGGCGACGTGATCGTCGAATACGATGGCCAACGCGTCGAAGGGACTTTGGCGTTTCGACGCATGGTGCGGGAGACACCGCCGGGCAGGTCCATCGCGATCGGTTATTGGCGCGACGGCCAATCGGACAGCCTCACAGTCGAACTGGGCAGTCTAACCAGCGAAATTCAAGATCACGCGCTGAAGATGGCAGACCGGGCGCGCGAAATGGCGGAACAACACGTGGCCCAAGAAGAGATGGCGGAACAATTTGGCGAACAAATGGCGCAGATGCCGATGGTCTTAAATATTCCCGAGAATGCGGGCCTGTTCGCAGGTAACACTCCGCGGCTCGGGATTGGCGCGCTCGATCTTTCGGGGCAACTGGGGAAATATTTCGGCGCACCAGATGGCCAAGGCGTGTTGGTGAGCGAGGTGCGCGACTCGACGCCGGCAGCGAAGGCCGGATTGCAGGCGGGCGACGTGATTACGAAGCTCGACGGCGAGCCGGTCCGCAACGTCGGCGAATTGCGCGGAAAACTGGCGGAGAAGCGCGACGCAAAAACTGTCACGCTCACGATTCTACGCAAGGGCACGGAGATGCCGGTGACCGTAGAGCCGCAAGCGCCGCCTGCACCGCAGCCGGCGGTCGATACCAACCGGCATGTAAGCATGAAGCGGTAACCGATCGCGTCACAAACAATTCGGGCCGCCCCTAGATTCCTCGGGGCGGCCCGTAACTTTTCCTTCGACCTCTCAGAATTCCGCCGCAGCCTATTCGCGTTCGACCACCACCTTCGAGGCGGGAACCTCCAGGCGCACGAGCTTGTGGCTTGCGTCGCAAAACAAATGGATTTCAAGATCGGCGGATTTCACAACCAAAATGGAAAGACCGCCGACGGCGCCGTCTGCGATGACCTTGATCGAGCCCGGCGTGATGTCCTGCGGGATCAGCACGGGGAAACTCTGTTCGCCGCCGGCGCCCCAATCGTAAAGCCGGGCGAGCACAGCGTATTGCTCGTAAAGATTGTTGTCCAACACGATGACGCGGGGCGAAGCAAATTTGAAATCCTCGGGATAAGGATGGGCGCCGCCGAAGTCCGTGAAAGTTTTCGCGGTGCCGGAATCGAAATCTACGGTGCCCGAAATCTTCTTCGGCGCGTCGGTTGACCATGCGTAGTGAACGGGTGTGCCATCGGCGTTCAAATGCAACTCGCCGGTGGTTTTCATGTCGCCGCCACCTGGCGTGTGCGCTTCGGTGGCGCCGCGTACGACCCACTTGCCTTCAGACAAGGAAATCTCAAAATCCTCGGTGCCGAGTGTCTGGCCATTCATCTCGATGCGGAATTTGCCTTTGTCCGGCACCATCACCGCGCCCGCCGCTGAAGGCGATTTCGTCTGCGCACGCGGAGCGCCATGCGCAGTAGTGAACGCTGCAACCCCGCTGAGAACCAAAACGCAAAAAAATATGTGGATCAACGTGCTTCGCGTGGCGCGATTCATGCGATCACTTTTCCGGATTGAGGATTGAGCGCAAGCGGACCGTCGTTATCGAGAACGCCCAACGCGCGGATTCGTTCGACGACGTCGCGAGGATCCGAAGCGCCCGTCACCCGGTAGTCCGCCTGCTGATAAAACGGGAGGCGTTCTTCGTAGAGCTTGCGAAAGCTGGCTTCGTCGCGAAACAGCGGCCGATCGGGCATGAGCACGCAACGGGCCAGGAGTTCTTCGACCGGCCAATCCAGCCACAAAACCACGGCGCCCGATTCGCGAAGGAGCGCGACGTTGCGAGGTTGCGCGAAAGTGCCGCCACCGAGAGCCAGCACGAACGACGATTCTTGGCCGGCCGCCGAGCCGAGGATGCGCACCAGGCATTCATGTTCGATATCGCGAAACGCGGGTTCGCCGCTGCGAGAGAAAATTTCAGCGATGGGATGGCCGGAGTGACGCTCGATTTCCTCGTCGAGATCCACGAAGCGCCAGGCAAGTTGCGCGGCCAGAAGTTTGCCCACGGTTGTCTTGCCCGAGCCCATGAAGCCGGCCAGGCACGCCAGTCTGCGCCGGGGCGAACTCCCGGCCGAACTCGAAATTGGATGTCGCGATTCTGGCAAGCGATCCGGAGCGCTCAATCGCGCTTCAGAATTTTGATTGTACCACTGAAGGTCGAGAGCTCGACCTTGGCGTTGCCCGAGTTGACCGAACCGAAAAGGCTGTTGCCGTACTTCGGCGGCTTGGACTTGCCGTGTGCGTCGGGCATCACCGGAGCCTGGTTGATCACTTTGCCGTAGAGCGAGTTGGCGCTGACGTCGAACGAATCCGCGGGCGCGAAGCGCACTTCAATCGTGCCGGTAGCGTTCTTCAGTACGTAAATTCCGCGGCGCAGGAAATTCCCATCGAAGAGAATATTTCCCGAAGAAGTCTGGATGCGCACGCTGTCCATGGAAGGTTGCAGCAATTGGAAATTGCCGCCGATTGAATAAGCATCGAGGCTTCCGGTGCAACGTGTGCACACAAGAGAGCCGTCAACGCTTTTGATCACCAAGTATCCATCGACGTCGGTGAGCTGGAGGTTTGCGCCCACCGTATCGAAATTCATATTGCCATGAACGCTCTCCACCGTGACGCTGCCGGAATCGCTGCTGATCTGCAACTCGCTCTCTTCGGGCACGGTGATCACGTAGTTGGCCACAAGCTCATCCGGCGAGAGGTTGTCGCCGTCGACCACAGTCTCAGCCTCGATGCGATCCTCGGCCTGCTCGGTGGAGATCTGAAGTTTGTCGCTCGCGTATTCGGCGACGATCTTTACTTCATTCTTCTCCCACGATTTCACTTGCACCTGGCCGCTCGCGTTGTGCAGCGTCACCAGCGGCTTCCCCACGACCGCGAAGTGCCGTTCGACGTGGCGCGATTGGGCCTGCGCGGGCGCGCCCAACAGCAAGAAGGCGCTGACTACAGTGACCGGGATCCCGGCAAAACGGGAAATAGATTTCATGGCGTTCATGGCTTTCATTTTCCTCCGACTGCTCTCCGATCCATCGCTACGGCCAGAAGCTGGGCTTTCTGCTGATACGCATCGTAGAGGTATTCGCGGGCCATTTCGTTGTCGGGTTGTTCTCGGACACTTTTCTCACATACGGCAATAAAGTTGTCAACCACGCCGAGATCGTGATGCAGCTCTTCGGCCACTTGCGGATCGCGCTCCGGCAATGACTCGATGCTCGCCTCGGATGCGTCCAGCGAGCCTGTGGACTGCGACTCGGCAGTGACGGCAGGAGCTGGCTCGAGAAGCGCGCTGGCGTTCGTCCCGATGCGCGTGGTCGAAACGCTGCTGACGCTGACGAGACCCGCCGCGACGAGCGCGACGGCGAGCACCGCTCCCGCAAACGCGGGACGCTGGAACACGCTCCACCAAGCAGCGCTAACCGGCGCGCGCGCGGCTTCGGATTCGCGGATGCGGCCTTCGGATTCCAGTTGCGTGCGAATGCGCGCCCACAACCACTCGGGCGGCGCCACTTCCTCTTGAGCCAGATCGAGCGCGGCCGCGCCGATCTGCCGGAAATCCGCTTCGAGCGCCTGACAATCGGTGCACGCGGCTACGTGCGCTGCGATCGATGCCGGCAGCGGGCCGTCCGGCTCTTGTTCGCGATATCGTTCGAGTTCGTCACACATATCCGTGGTCCGTCCTGGGACTTGTGCGTCCTTCGCCATTCTGTGCTGCGCTTGTCTCCGAATCCTTCGCGGTCACTGATTTCGTACCTACCTAATCGGATGTCGCCAAGCCTCCGCGGGCTGCCTGGCGTTTTTCGCGCGCTTGCTGCCGAAGCGTTTCCTGCAAGAGCTCGCGAAGGCGCATGCGCGCTTTGTGCAGTTGCGACTTCGAATTGCCGATCGAGCAGTTCATAATCTGCGCGATTTCGTTGTGTTCAAAGCCTTGGATGTCATGCAGAACGAAGACCGATTTGTAGCCCGGCGGCAACTGCGTGATCGCGCGTTCCAGGTGCACGCGGTCCACCGAACCCGTCAGCAATAGGTCCGGAGCGCCAATATCTTTACGCGGGCCGCCGGTTTCTTCATCCGGCTCGGTTTCTTCTTCGAGAGAGGTTTCCGCCAGAGTCTTTCTGCGCAGCCGCATCAGAACGACGTTTACCGAGAGCCGATGCAACCAAGTGGTGAAAGCCGATTCGCCCCGAAACGTGGCGATCTTGCGGAACAACTGCAAGAACGCTTCCTGAGTCAGGTCTTCAGCTTCCGCCGTATTGCCAACCATGCGCAGACACAAAGCGTAAACGCGGCGATTATGGAGGCGGTAGATGCGTTCAAAGGCCTCGGCATTACCACGCTGAGCCAGACGGATCGCGTCTGCCTCAGACATTTCGCCGGTTTCACTTCGCCTCGTGCGGGTCACTCTACCCGTCGGGACGACACCCGAGATTTGGGATGCGTCCCCTGCCCCCTGAGTTGTACTGGCCTACAGCCCGTGTGCCAAACGATCATCACGATCGCAAGGAGGGCTCCGGCCGGAAGCGCCTTTTCTGATTCTCCGCGGACAGCCGGCGAACCGCTAGCAGGCAAGCGTTTTGAGCGAAGGCATGCGGAAGAGAAGCTTCTCGCGGAAGGGACCGACTTCTTCGCTCGGCAAAACGCAGAAAAAAGACTTCAAAACGATCACGGTTTCCCGCAAGCAAGTGTTCAAATCGTAGTCCAACACTTCGAGTGCCTGATAGTGCCGCCCGATGGACGCCTCACCATCGTCGGCCAAGGCGCGGGCCGCGACGCGGGACTGCTTCTGAATACCATCCAGTGCTTCCGTAAGGGCGTGCAGCTTGTGAAAGAACCGCGAGCGGCCCTGAAACAGCACTGTCGAAAGGAGATGATCGGTGCGAGCAATGCGCTGGGGATTCGCGCCGCGGAAATTCTCGGCGTCGAGCGGTTCCACGTTGGGGAGCGTGCCGTAATGCCGGCCGTGCTCTTCCATCGCGCAGAGAACACCTTGCAGACTCTCGGCCAGGCAGTCGGCGAGTTCGGCGACCAACGAGGCGGATATCCGGGCGGTGATGAACCGGCCAGCTGCCCTGGAACCGAAGGCTTCGTTGAGCGTGACGCTCTGCATGTGGTATCGAGTCTCGAGGTCATCAAGGGCGGCGCCGTAAAGGCGGTGGCTGCTCTCAGGAAGCGAAGCCACCCAGTATTGCCGGACTGTGCCTACACCCATAGTGGTGACTCTGGCCCGTTGTTGACCCACGCCCAAGCCTCCGAAGCGCGGTATGATACCACACCGGATGCGCATCAGCTTGATCGAGCGCACGAATAGTTGCGCGGGTCTCGCCGGCTGCCAGGCGAGTGGCCAACAGCGATCTGAAAAGACGATTACGCTCGGCAAAGGAAAGGACCGACGCCTTGCCTTTTGAACCATTTGACCAGTACCTGCAGCGCCAGAAAAAGCTCGCGGAAATCGAAGCGCTAGGCTACGAAGCCTATCCTCATCGCTTCGATCCAACGGCCACGCCGGCCGAAGTCGTAGCGCGCTACGCCGAAATGCCAGCCACGGACCTGGAGGCGCGCAAGTCATCGGTGCGCGTCGCGGGGCGCATCATGACGGTGCGCCTGCACGGCAAGGCGGGCTTCGCGCACATTTCCGGGAGCGGGCAACGCTTGCAGATCTACGTCAAGTTGGACATCGTCGGCGAGCGCGCTTTCCACCTGTTCCAATTGATGGACCTGGGAGATTTGATCGGCATCTCCGGCCACATTTTTCGCACCAAGACCGGCGAATTGACGGTTTGGGTGGAACAGCTCAGCTTGCTGGCCAAGGCCTTGCTGCCGCTGCCGGAAAAATTCCACGGACTTTCGGATCGCGAGCGAATATACCGGCAGCGATATTTGGACTTGCTCGTCAACGAAGATTCGCGGCGCGTCTTTCTGCGGCGGACACAAATCGTTCGCGAACTGCGGCGTTTTTTCGACGCGCACGGTTACGTCGAGGTGGAAACGCCGATGATGCAGTCCATCGCGGGAGGCGCCGCGGCGCGTCCGTTTGTGACGCATCACAACACACTGGATCTGGATCTGTATCTGCGCATCGCGCCCGAACTGTATTTGAAGCGGCTGATCGTCGGCGGGCTCGATCGGGTGTACGAAATTAACCGGAATTTCCGCAACGAAGGAATTTCGACCCAGCACAATCCGGAATTCACAATGCTCGAGTTCTATCAGGCGTATAGCGATTACCGCGACCTGATGTCGCTGACCGAAGAATTGTTCGCGACGCTCGGGCGCCAACTCAACGGCACGACCGCGATTCGCTTCGGTGAGCATGAAATCGATCTGGGGCGCTGGCAACGTTTGACGATGCGCGAAGCCATCGTGCGCTACTGGCCCACCGCGGCGGCGTTCGCGCCGACTGTCGAGGAATTGACCGTATCGGGCGGACCGCGCGCCGTCGCCACGCGCTACAACGCTTGGACCGCAACACTGCGAGCGGCGCCAACCGACGCCGCGCCGACAATCGTGGGCGCCGATCCGATCGGCGGAATTGAGAAAATGACCGATGGCGAAGCCACCGGCGAGCTGTTTGAAAAAGTGGCGGAACACAAACTGATTCAGCCGACCATCATCTTCGATTTCCCCACCGATATTTCGCCGCTCGCCAAATGCAAGCCGGGCGATCCATCGCTGGTGGAGCGTTTTGAAATATTTATCGCCGGCATGGAGTTCGGCAATGCGTTCTCCGAATTGAACGATCCGGCCGAGCAGGAGCGCCGATTTGAATTGCAGGTGAAACACGGCGGAGCGGACGCGCCGCGGGAAGTTGATCTCGATTACGTGCGTGCACTTGCGCACGGCATGCCGCCGGCGGCGGGCGAAGGCATCGGAATCGATCGCCTGACAATGCTGCTGACGGATTCGCACTCGATTCGCGATGTAATTCTGTTTCCGCTGCTGCGGCCCGAGGCGCGAGACGACGGCGCGCCTGAAGGCAACGCGCCCGGCAAAACCCCATGAAATTTGCCTGGTTCGTAGCGCGGCGCTATCTGCGTTCCAAGCACCGGCCGGCGGTGCTGCGCCTGGTCACGTGGCTTGCGACGGTGGGCGTGGCCGCCGGTGTGGGAACGCTGGTCGTAGCGCTGGCGATGAACAGCGGATTCCGGCATACGTTTCAGGATCGCCTGCTCGGAGTGACCGCGCACGTCAACCTCTCGCGGCCGGACACCGAAGGAATCGAAGACTACCGCGCTCTCGGCGAGCGGCTGGGCCAGACGCCGGGCGTGCGCTCCGTGGCTCCAGCGATTTATTTGACTGTGCTGCTGGTCGCGCCGGGCGGCCGACCGCGCGGCGTGGTCATCAAGGGAATTGACCCGGCGATCGAAATCGCTTCGGATGAAGCGCTGCGCCGGTTGACTTCGGGCCGCGCGGATTTCGCGGAGGACGCAAACGGCTTCGGCGGCATCGTGATCGGACAAATGCTGGCCGACGATCTGGGAATCGCGGCCGGAGACTACGTCACGCTGATGAGCCCGGAAGGGGAGTTGACGCCGTTCGGGCAGATGCCCCGTTCGCGGCGATTCCGCGTGGCGGGAATTTTCAATTCCGGCTTTTACGACTACGACGCAAACTGGGGATTCATTGCGCTGCCGGCGGCGCAAGGACTGGCCGGCGTCGGCGACGTCGCAAGCGTGCTGGAATTTCGCCTGGCCGACCCGGATCGCGCCGAGCAGGTGGCAGGCGAACTGAAGAGCGAAGCAGGCCCGGGCTATCTGGCAAGCACGTGGCAGGATGAAAATCGCGCGCTGTTCCGCGCACTGCATTTTGAAAAACTTGTGACGGCGCTGTTCATCGGACTGATCACCTTCGTCGCCGGCCTTAACATTTTGGTGGTTCTCGCGATGACTGTGAGCGATCGCGCGCGCGATATCGCCGTGCTCACCGCGATGGGAGCGCGACGCAGACAAGTGCGCGACGTTTTCATTTTGCAAGGACTGGCCATCGGAGCATTCGGAACGTTCACGGGCCTGGCCGCCGGATACTCATTGGCTTGGGCTGCGGGAACGTATCGGTTGATTCCGCTCGACCCACAGGTCTATTCCGTGCCGTACGTGCCGTTTCAACCGAACGGCCTCGACGCAATCTGGATCGGCGTTGCCGCGGTTGCGATTTGCCTGGCGTCAACCGTGATACCGGCGCGCGCGGCGATGCGCTTGACACCTGTTGAAATTCTTCGCTACGAGTAGCAGCCGAACGGTTCGCGCTAGCGCCCAGCGCGGTTTGGCGCGCCATGTGCTTCTTCCTATTGTGACCGGCGATTCGATCAAAAAAAGCGATCAATAAGCGCCAAAAAGAGGCGTGCTGGCCGTGTTACAATTGTCTATAGTTCAACGATTTAGGGGCCTGGGGAGGACGGTTCGAGGCGGGGTGAAATCGACCCAGGAAAAGCGCCGGCCAAAAGAGGAAATGCTTGGGCGAACACGAGGCAGTTTCTAGTCATTACATGGCCCGCGGGATACAAAGCAGCACCAAATGTGAGCATCTAACTCTAGTGGGTGCGTCCGCGATGAATGCAATTTACGAAGCGCACACACCGAGCAATTGTACGGAGAATTTGAGTCGATGACGCCCAGCTCCACCGCGACAGCCGCGCGCGATTCTTCCCAGGAATCGAGCCTCGCGCAGCGAACTGAGCCGAGCGTGAGCGGGGGAGCCGTGCTGGAAGCGCGGGGATTGCGCAAAGTTTACGGAGAGGGACCGGGCGCGATCACGGTCCTCGACGGCGTGGATTTTGCGATCGAGCGCGGCGAGATGATCGCCATCGTTGCGCCGTCTGGAGCGGGAAAAAGCACGCTCCTGCACTTGCTGGGGGCGCTAGACACGCCAACGAGCGGTACAGTATACTTCGACGCGAAAGCAATCGACACGCTGGGTGAACAGGAGCTTGCGGATTATCGCAACCGTGCGATTGGTTTTGTTTGGCAACGCCATCATTTGCTGGCGGACTTCACCGCCGCCGAAAATGTTGCCATGCCCCTGCTGATGAGGGGCCGGGCCACGCGGGAAAGCATGGCGGAAGCCAGGCGCTGGCTCGCTGAAGTGGGGTTGGCGGATCGGGCAGATCACCTGGCCGGGAAGCTTTCCGGCGGGGAGCAGCAAAGAGCGGCGATCGCCCGGGCGCTCGTGCACGAACCGGCCGTTTTGCTGGCGGATGAACCGACCGGGAATTTGGACGAGCGCAATGCCAGCGGGGTTTTTGAACAAATGCGCCAGCTGTGCCGGGCGCATCGGCTCACGTCCGTACTGGCGACGCACAATTGGGTTCTGGCTCGGCAAGCGGATCGCGTGCTACAGCTGGAAAACGGGGTGCTTCGTCCGGTTTCAGAAACCTCTAACGGCCCTGGGAATGCTGTCTGAGGGGAGAAACGAGCGGAAACGTGTTTGAACGCTACACAGAAAAAGCGCGCCGCGTGATCTTCTTCGCGAGGTATGAGGCCAGCCAGTACGGAAGCCCCTACATCGAGACGGAACACCTACTGCTCGGCCTGATGCGCGAGGACAAAGCGCTCGCCAATCGCTTTTTGCGCGCGCATGGCTCGATCGAATCCATCCGCAAGGAGATCGAATCGCGCATCACGATTCGCGAGCGCATCTCCACGTCGGTTGAGGTGCCGCTGAGTCAGGAATCCAAGCGCATCTTGAATTACGCCACCGAAGAGGCCGAGCGGCTGGGGCACAAGCACGTTGGCACCGAGCACTTGCTGCTGGGAATTCTGCGCGAGGAAAAATGCTTCGGCGCGGAAATTCTGCAAGAGCGCGGCCTGCGGCTTTCCGCGCTGCGCGAAGAAATGGCGCGCTCGGCGGGCGAAAAAGCGCCCGCGAATCGGCCCAAAGAAACGTCGCTGCTGGCCGAATTCAGCCGCGATCTCACGCAATCCGCTCTTGAAGGACAGCTCGATCCCCTGGTGGGCCGCGAGCGCGAAGTGGAGCGCGTGATCCAGATTCTGTGCCGCCGCACGAAAAACAATCCAGTGCTGATTGGCGAGCCGGGCGTGGGCAAGACAGCCATCGTCGAAGGCCTGGCGCAGCGCATTTCCGACGGCGACGTGCCGCCATTCCTCGCCGACAAGCGCATCCTCTCACTCGATCTTTCGCTGATCGTGGCCGGCACGAAATACCGCGGGCAATTTGAAGAGCGTCTGAAGACGATCATGAAAGAGTTGATGGAGAATCAGAACGCCATCCTCTTCATCGACGAATTGCACACGCTTGTGGGAGCGGGCTCCGCGGAAGGTTCTCTGGACGCCGCGAACATTCTGAAGCCGGCGCTTTCGCGCGGCGAAATTCAGTGCATCGGCGCCACCACGCCGGGCGAATATCGCAAGTCGGTGGAGAAGGATCGTTCGCTCGAGCGCCGCTTCCAGTCCGTGAAGGTTGCCAGCCCCAGCGAGGACGACGCGATTCGCGTGCTGGAAGGCGTGCGAGAGCGCTACGAAAAATTCCACGCAGTCACGTACACAGAAGAAGCCATTCGCTACGCCGTGTATCTTTCCAGCCGGTACATTCCGGACCGTTTCTTGCCGGATAAGGCCGTGGACCTGATCGACGAAGCGGGCGCGCGTGTGAAGCTTCGCCAAGCCACGCTGCCAGACGAGGTCGCCGAAGTGCAGAAGCGCGTGAAGTTCATCACGCACCGGATGGAAACGGCCATCGCCAATCACGAATTCGAAAAGGCGCGCTTCTATTCCGAGGAAGAGCGCAAGGAAAAGGAAAACCTGCGCCAGGTGCGCGACCGGCTGAAACTGGATGAATCGACCGCGGGCGTCGTGACTCGCGAAGACATCGAAGAAGTTGTCGCGCGCTGGACCGGAATCACCGTCACTTCGATTAAGGAAGACGAACAACAGAAACTGCTGCGCATCGAACAAGAACTGCACAAGCGAATCATCAGCCAGGCGCGAGCCATCACCGCGCTGGCGCGAGCGATTCGCCGCAGCCGCGCTGGATTGAAAGCTCCAGGCCGCCCGGTGGGCTGCTTCCTGTTTTTGGGCCCGACCGGCGTGGGCAAGACGGAAGTCGCGCGGCGCTTGGCGGAGTTCTTGTTTGGCAGCGAAAAATCGCTGATTCGCTTCGATATGTCGGAGTACATGGAAAAGCACTCGGTTTCGAAGCTGATCGGCGCGCCTCCAGGCTACGTGGGATACGAAGAGGGCGGCCAATTGACCGAACGCGTGCGCCGCACTCCGTATTCGGTGATCTTGCTCGACGAGATCGAGAAGGCCCACTCCGACGTCTACAACATCCTGTTGCAGGTATTCGAAGACGGGCAATTGACCGACGGTCTCGGCAACACGGTGGATTTTCGCAGCACGATTTTGATCATGACCTCAAACCTCGGCGCGCGTCATTTGGAGAAGCGGCAAACCATGGGCTTCCAATCCGGCGCGGACGAAGCCGGGGCCAAGAGCATGGAAGACCTGGTGCTTTCCGAGGTCAAACGCGTATTCAATCCGGAATTTTTGAACCGGCTGGACGAAGTCATCCTGTTCAACCCGTTGACCGATGAAGATCTGCTGCGCATCATCGATTTGCTGGTCGGCCAGATCAACGACACATTGATTCACCGTCAGGTGCAAATCGTACTGACGCCAGAAGCAAGCCAGTGGATTCTCGAGAAGACTTGCGGCGACCGCACATACGGAGCTCGCCCGCTCCGACGGGCGCTGCAGAAATACGTCGAAGACCCGCTGTCGGAAGCGCTAATTCAGGGGGGCTTGCAGCGTCCGGCGACGCTGGAAGTATTCGTTGCCGGCGAAGAGCTCGGTTTCCGACCAGTCGTGGAAGCAACCCCGGTTACCCACTGACGAATCCTATGCGGGCAGGCCGGACCTACCGCTGAACCGGCCGGGGAGCAGGACACTCTTGTTTTGGGGGAAGGCGGCCTTGACCGCACCTGCGGCCGCATTTAAATACATTTGCCTGTCGGCTCTGTTGTGGGCGCTATGCCTCTGCCTATTCGGCGTGGCCAACGCCCGCGCAATGCCTGCGCCGCAGACTACGCTGGACGAGCAAGCGCCGGCCGCGGAAGCGCCTGCTGGGCAGCCGTATGTCCAGATAATTGAATTCGTCGGCAACCATCGCATGCGTTCTGAAACGTTGAAGGCGCGCATCTTCACGCGCGAGGGCGATCCGTACAAGCCCGAAGCGCTGCGGCGCGATTACCGCGCTCTTTGGAACACCGGCTACTTCGAGGACATTAAGCTCGCGGTGGAAGACAGTCCCGACCACCCGAACGGCAAGATCGTTATCTTCTACGTCAGCGAGCGTCCCATCATTCGAAGCATCAAATACGTGGGTTTGAAGACAGTGACCGAATCCGACGTGCTGGACGCGTTCAAAGATCGCAAAGTCGGGCTGTCGGTGGAGAGCCAATTCGATCCCACGAAGATCAAGAAAGCCCAAGTGGTGATCCAGGAATTGCTGGCCGCGCACGGCCATCAGTTTGCCGTGGTCAAGCCCACTTACGAACGCATCGCCGCATCGAACGCGGTCAAGCTGACGTTCAACGTCGATGAAGGGCCGAAGGTCAAGCTCGGCGTAATTACGTTTACGGGCAATCATGCATTTTCGAGCGCCAAGCTAATTCGCTCAATGAAACATTCCCGGCCGTACGCGATTCCCCTGTACATCACGAATATCTCGGTGATGAACAAAACTTTCGATCGCTCCGCGCTCGATGAGGACCTTGAAGTTGGGGTTCGCGCGCTCTATCAGGACAACGGCTATTACGACGTCCAGGTGGAAGACCCCGTCGTACAATCGGTGGAGTTGCACAAACCCGGCATTCCTGGGCCGTGGCCGATAGTTGGCAAAAAGAACGGCAAGGCCACCAACGTCACCATCCCGATTGAAGAAGGCGACCGCTACCGAATGGGCAAGCTCTACATCCGCAGCTCGGACCCGGAAAAAGGGCTCTCGCTCAAACGCGAGGCGTTGGAAAAGGCCTTTCCGATAAAGACGGGCGATATTTTCAGCGTAGGCAAGGTCCGCAAGGCCATCAAGGACTACACGGCGCTGTACGGACAATTCGGCTTCATCGATTTCACGGCCGAACCGATCAGCGACGAAAACAAGACAACGAAGACGATCGATCTCACGCTCGATTTCGACGAAGGCAAGCAATTCTATGTGCGCCGCATCGAATTTTCTGGAAACACCACGACGCGCGATAAGGTGATCCGCCGGGAATTGCTGATCAACGAAGGCGATCTGTTCAACAACCACCTGTGGGAGCTGAGCATTCTCCGCTTAAATCAGCTGAATTATTTTGACGTCATCAAGCCCGAGAATGCTGAAATTAAGCGGGACACCAAGAACGGCACGGTGGACATCCTTCTGAAACTGAAAGAGAAGGGCAAGCAGTCGATCAGTTTGACCGGCGGGATCAGCGGAATCGCCGGCGAATTCCTCGGCTTGACCTACCAGACCAATAACTTTTTGGGTCTGGGAGAAACGCTGACGTTCACCACCCAATTCGGGTCCATTCAGCGGCAATTCGTGTTCGGATTCACGGAGCCGTACCTGTTCCAGCGGCCGATCACCAGCGGCTTCACCATATTCGACAGTCGATACAATTTCGACCAAGCTCGTGAGACTTCGCTGATTTATGGGCAAAAGATCACCATTAGCCCCGACATCGCCCAGAATTACAATCAAGACAGCAAGGGGTTCACCGCGTTCGTGCAGTATCCGCTGAAGAAGCTCTCGATATTCTCGCGACTCGGCGTCACCTACGGGTACACGGACACAGACATTCAGGCATTCAGCACGGCCTCCACATTGCTCTTCGAGGCGCTGCAATACCAAGCGATTGCCGGACCTTCGGCCTTGAATGGAATCCACGCGAGCAGAATCTCTCCCACGTTGAGTTATTCGCGCCTACAGGGCTCGCAACTGAATCCCACGGGGGGAAAGACATTCTTTGCGAGTGTGAGCTATAACGGCGGGCCACTGCTCCGCGGCAACGTGGATGAACTCTCGTCTACGTTCAACATGACTTACTTCCACCCCATCAATCACCACCGCAACGTCCTCGCGATGCGTTTCCTGGGATCGTACATTACCGGCTATGGCGGACGTGAAGTGACGCCTTACGATCGCTTCTACCTGGGCGGTGAAGACAATCTGCGCGGTTTCGACGTGCGCACGGTCACGCCTGTGGTGTTCATACCAACGGTGACCACGACGTCGCTCACGTACCAGAATCCGGCGTCGCTCAACAGCAGCGGCACTCCGACCTCGGCCACGCTCTCGGTTCCGCTGCTGGTCTATCAGGTGGCCTTCCCTGGCGGAGACACCGAGGCGGTCGGGAACTTCGAGTATCGAATTCCCATCGCCGGACCAGTGTGGATGGCGGTGTTCACGGACGCCGGGGCGACAGGCGTGCTGCGCCCGTCGCAATTGCAGTTGGCGGCGAGCGGAATCGCGGAAGACAATTCGATATTTCCAGGCTCCGTCACCACCGGGAAACTCGACGTTTTGGCAGGAACGAATTTTAAGCTGCGTGCTTCAGCCGGGCTCGAGATCGTAGCCAATCTGCCGATCATCAACGCACCAGTGCGCTTATACTGGTCGTACAACTTCGCGAGGCTCGACACCACATTCACTCCGCAAACGGGCCAGTTCTACCTGACCCCGGGCCAGATTGCTGCGCTGCCGGGCGGCGAACAGGGCGCCCTGTATCAGGACACGATTCTTCCTGAGCTGCAGGGCTTGGTGAAGCCGCCGACTACGAATTTCTTTGATCCGATAAGGGTCCTACGGCTGACGGTCAGCCGGACCTTCTGAGCGCCGCGCATCCGGACACGAGGAGAATCACAGCGGCGGTAAGGGACAACATGGAGAGCGTCAATACAGTTGGAGGCACGGGATTCATGAGATCGCGCAAAATCTGGTTCGCGGTGTTCCTGTTGTGCGCTGGCATCGCACTTGGGTGCAGCAGTGCCCCATCGAATGTCGTAGTTGCGGTAACCCCGGTCGCCATCACAGTGGCGCTGAACAACGAACAGTCATTCACGGCGACCGTCACCGGATCTTCGAACACCAGCGTCACTTGGGACGTGACCGGCCCGACGGGCGCAGCAGTGGCGGGAGGAAACACCAACATCGGCACGATCGACACGAGCGGAAACTATATCGCACCTAACGTCTATCCCTCGGGCTGCACGCCCACGCCAACGGCTCCGTGCACCGTGACGATTACTGCGGTTTCGGCGGCAGACACCTCGGTGACGGGCACGGCAACTGTTACTTTGTCCTCTGGTATCACCCTTTCGGTATCACCAGCCACCGCGACAATCGGAACATCAGAAACGTATCCGTTCACGTCCACAATAACCGGCACGTCCAACACCGCCGTCACATGGACTGTGTGCTACGTGATCAAATCGGCGGAAGATTGCAACCCTGCCGACGCCAACGGCCAGACGAGCAACGGCACGATCAACTCAACCACTGGTCTCTATACGGCACCACAGATTGCGCCTACCGCCGCGGTTCAGATCCAAGCGCAGTCGGTTCAAGACCCATCCGTAGTCGTCTCGGCGAGCGTCAACGTGGTTACGGCAGCGAATCCGACCGTGACGTCCGTGAGCCCGAATACCGCGCCGCAAGGGCAGACGTTCGTGGATGTCTACGTCACGGGAACGAATTTTCTGACGACAACTTCCGTGCTCGTGAACGGCACACCCTTACCCGCGTTCAACAACGGCGTACAAAGCGTGTTGCTGCCCAACCCGACCTTCTCCAATTCGGGCTCGTCCGTGACGATAACCGGAGAAACGACTACGCTTCGGGCGCGCATACCAGACTTCATGCTCACCGCTGCGCCCGTGCCGCCAGCCACGACAGCCACGCTGACGATCACAGTCGAGCGGCAAAGCGGCACCCCGCAGTCATGTCCGACGCCGTCGCTGTGTCAGATCGCGGTGACGCCAACGCGGCCCGCCATCGCGGGACCATCTCCCGATAGCGTGCTTCAGGGCTCCGCCGGTTCGGTGAATTTCAATATTGACGGCGGCTTTTTCGGCACGAATGCCAATCCCGTCGTCACCGGAAAATACAACGGCAGCACACGCGCAATGAGCGTCAATTCGAATTTGAATCCGGTCGATAGCGGCCGCCAGTTGAGCGTCACGGTTGGCGGTGGACTCAATTCAGGTGACCTGAGCGCGCCGGGCCTTTACCCGGTGACGGTCCAGAACAACGCGCAGCCGCAGCAAGTGGCCACGGCGAATCTCGCTGTTCGTCCTGCGTACGGCCCGCCCGCTTCGATCACTTCGACGATCTCGGATACCGTGGCGCACCTGCCCGGCACTACGCCCTCGGCCGTCGCCATCGACACTTCGACTGGGCTCGCGGTGGTGGTCAACACCGGCTCGAATGACGTCACGCTAATCGATCTATCGTCGGGCACGCCCGTCGTTGTCGTGCCATCCCTCTGCACGGCGGTGATAACTCCCGCGCCGTCGCCCTGCCCCACATCGGCGCCGACGGGCGTCGCTGTGGACAACATCCGGCACCTCGCGCTGGTAACCAATAGCTATTCAAACATCACCGGAACCCCCGCGGTCTACGCGAGCGTCGCGGTGATTAACCTGACCACGCGCACAGTGATCAACGTCATCCAACTGAACTACCTCAACGCCAACAATGTTGAGACCAAACCTTATTCCGTGGGCATCAATCCCGCCACTGGGCGCGCCGTGGTGGCCTTTCAAGCCACAGACCGCGCCGTGCTGCTTGACTTGACGAAGTCACCGCCGGCTATCGCTGGAGTCGTCAGCGCCAGCACAGGTCAAAGTCCGGAAGTCGCGGTCGACCCGGTGCTGGATTGGGCGATTATTACGCCAGGCGGCTTAGGATCGATGACGATCGCTGATTTGAGCCGGCAGAGCTCTGAATCGATCGCCGCCGCATCGGCGTCAACACCGGGCGCCGTGCGATCCGGCAACACGGTAACGATCACCGCCGCTTCGACGCAGTATTTGCAGAATGGCCAGCCCGTGCTCATCCAAGGCATCGCCGATAACAGTTTCAATGGAATCTTCGACGTCTCTGTGCTTACCGCCACCACCTTTACCTATGTCCAGACCGGGCCGAATGCTTCGAGCGGCGGAGGCACAATTAGCTACGCGAATCCAGTGGCCACGCTCACCGTGAATCTATCGGTGCAGGGCGTGTCCATAAACCCGGAAACGCATTCCGCGCTGTTAACCGATCCGGGCATCGCCGGCGACGCCGCATCTCTCTTCAACGGACTAAATGAAATTGTCACACCCATCACGAACATCGCAGAGACCGGGGATGTCGCATCCGCGTACAATCAGCTCACCGATACCGGCCTGATCCTGAACAACAAGCTGAATCAGGCCCTGGTGATCGATCCGACCCAGCCGACCGCCATCGAGGAGCTCACTGCGGATCTTAACGATCCAGTGGCCGTCGCCTGCGACCCGATCACGAATCAATTCGTAATCGTCAATCAGGGCAACAACTCGGCTACCGTTTATTCGTTGGGAGCGGTCCGGGCGCTGCAAATCACCGAAGTCAGTCCACAGGTCTACAACTTGACTTCATCGTTGACCTCGCCGGCGGTGGCTACGTCTCAGACCTTGACGATCGTAGGCGGCGGGTTTACGTCGTCGTCTGTGGCGCGCTTGGACGGCATCCCGCTGCCCACGAACTTCCTCTCCGGCCGCTCGATCACGATGACTGTGCCGGCAACCATGCTTTCAGCTCCGCGCCGCTTCGCGCTCGATGTCCTCAATCCGGGCCCCGCCGTCTCAAACGGGGAAGACTTCAGCGTGACGCAAACCGTGGATCTGACCAATCCCGGCTGCGTCGAACCAGCCCCGGATGGGGTGGCGGTCGATCCGCAGAATAACGTGGCTGTGGCGTCGCTCAGCGGCTGCAACTCCGTAGCCGTGGTCAACCTCTCGAACGGCACGGGATCGGTCGTCTCGGTGGGACAATACCCTGCCGGCGTGGCGGTCTTGCCGAATGTTCATCTGGCCGCGGTAGCGAACTCGGGAAGCAACAATGTGTCCATCGTGGACACTGTGGCGCTCGACGTCACGAACACAGAGTCAGTGGGAACAACCCCGCTCGGCGTCGATGCCGACCAAAACTCCGGAGAGGTCGCAGTGGCCTGCAACGGGCAGAGCAGCGTTTACATCTTCAACGCCGTCAGCCCAGCATCGTCGGTCGCTGAGACTGCCGGGACGAATCCCTATGGGGTCGCAATTGATCCCGTAGCCGGAGAAGTGGTATCGACCGACGTGACGGGAAATGATCTGTACGTGTCGGATGTATCCGAAGCGAGCGGGCCCTCGTTCGCGCTCGGAGCAGGCCAAGGAATGGCGTACCCAACGGGCGTGGTTTACGATCCGATCGGTTACCAGTTCTTGGTGGCTTCGAGCTCGAGCAATCAGGTTTTTGTGGCGTCGACGATCAACCAGCAAGTCTCTGCGTTCAGCGTCGGCATCAACCCGTTTTCCATCGCCTATAATCCATACTCCAGCACGCTGGTCACGACGAATACGGAGAGCGGCACGATGACGGTGGTCGATCTGCTGGCGCGGCAGGTTCGCTCCGTGATCACGGTGAACTCCGGATCGCATTTCGCGGTGGCCATCAATCCGTGGACCAACGTCGCAACCGTAGCCGATGCGGTGGATAATACGTTGGTCTTTATCCCATTGCCCCGCTGATTCATGGGCGCCGAACAAAGTCAGCGTGGAAGATTTGGATTTCGAGTTGACGCCCGGAAAACGCGCCACCTATAATGAGCGATTTGTGAATCTTAGAAAGAACAAGGAGTGAGAATGAATTTCAACTTATCTTTGAAGCATTTACCGGCCGCGCTCGTGGTTGTATGCCTCTCCGCTGCCGGGGCTTGGGCCCAAACCACCGCGGCGCCGACGGCCGCACCGGTTCCCGGAAAGATCGTGGTGATCGACGTTCAAGGCGCGATCGCGGCCACGGCCGAAGGCAAGGAAGCCGCCGCGGAACTGCAGTCGCAATTCGCGTCGAAACAAAATGAGCTGCAAGACTTGCAGAAGAAGATCGAAGACATCCAGACCCGCCTCACCAATGGCGCGGCCACATTGAGCGACGAAGCGAAGAGCAGCTTGCAGCGGCAGGGCGAGTTGTACTCTCACGAACTGCAGCGCGGTCAGGACGATTTCCAAGAACAAGTGACCGCCGCGCGGCAGGACGTCGTGGACCGCATCGGCCGAAAGATGATGGATGTCGTGGACCGTTACGCTCGTGAAAACGGCGTCGCGATCGTGCTCGATTCGTCGGTGCAAGGCGGATCCCTGTTGTACAGGGCGGCGCCGACAGACATTACCGCCGACATCGTGCGCCTGTACGACCAGGCCTATCCGATCAAGCCCGCAGCGGCAACGGCCCCGGAGCACCCGGCCACACACGCGCCCGCCGCCGCAAAGCCCGCGACGCCTCCGCAAAAGTAGCCGGCCGCGGCCGCACCACCCGTCCCCCCGCTTTTTGTAGCAGGCGGGGGTGTACGCGCCCGACGGGCAGGCCGGTAACCGGCCTGCTCTAGGCAGAAGGTCGAAACGCGGCTACAATGTTTTGGCCTTCCCTACGGATTTCCACTGAGGATTCAGAGCGTGGAACCGATACTCGCCACCGAGAATCTCTGGAAAATTTATCGCGCGGGCAAACTCGACGTGCCCGCGCTTCGCGGGGTGAACCTCCAGGTGCTGCCCGGCGAATCGGTGGCCGTGATGGGACCATCGGGTTGCGGTAAGTCGTCTCTGCTTTACGTCCTCGGCGGCCTGGCGCGTGCGACGCGAGGAAAGGTGCTGGTGGACGGCAACGACCTGGCGGTGATGAGCGACGCCGAACGAACCAAGCTGCGCCGCCACAAGATTGGTTTCGTCTTTCAACGTTTCAACCTGTTGCCTACGCTCGATGCCCGTGGCAATATCGCCATCGCCCAGCACATTCACGGCAATGGATTCGATCCGCACCGCTTTGAACTCGTCACCAAGATGCTTGGGCTCACCGATCGCCTGCGCCATCGCCCCTCGGAACTCTCCGGCGGAGAGCAGCAGCGCGTGGCCATTGCCCGCGCGATCATCAACGAGCCGAAGATCGTGCTGGCGGATGAGCCCACGGGGAATCTCGATACGGAGAATTCGCAAGCTGTCCTGGCGATGCTGCGCCATCTGAACAAAGAACTGGGCCAGACGATCATCATGATTACGCACAATCCAGAGGCCGCCACGCACTCCGACCGAATCGTTCATATGCGCGACGGCCTGATCGTGGATGGCGTGCCCGCCGAGTGAACCATGCGCACGCTTTGGCGCATCATTAGCCGCACGGCATTCTGGTCCTACGAACGCGGGACTTGGCCGTACGACGTTGCCGTCGCGGCGATCGTGGTGTTCGTTCTGCTCTCCCCGCGCTCGTGGTTTCACGATCAGCCCGCGGTCGGTCCGCCGGCGGCGCAGACGTTGATCGTCCTCGAGTCGAGCGGCGGTACCGGCGCAACCCAGACGTATCGCGTGGACGCGCGCCTGCTCGCTTCGCCGATCCGCACGCCTGAGCTCGAGCACGATCTGCACGACGCCATGCGCAAAAACACCGAGGGCTTGCGGCACGGCAACTTTCGCATTTTGCGCATCGAACCCATCCGCGGGGAAGGCGATACGGTGATTTCCTACGATGTCACGATCGGTCCCTGAAACCGGTCTGCTCTTCGGGTGAATCATGCATGTGTTCCGCACTGTAACTCGCGCTCAGCGCAGGGCATCTTAGTAGTGTGCGATGTGTTAGGATGCGCAAGCGGTTCGCTGTGCGTCGCGAAAAGGACCAGGTCGGCCCCGCAGCATCATGAAGAGGATTCGTTGAAATTGTCGCGGACTCATCGGAAGATTTGCGCGGCGCTCATTGGGGTCGTAGGTCTCTGCTTGGCCGGTGCGGGTTCCGCGCCATCCGCGAGCGCGCCGCAAGGACCGTGGACGGTGGGCGGCGTGTTGCACCAGATGGATACGCAGGCCAAGGAATTCAACAGCCTGACCGCGGACATTGAGCGTACCAAGGTCACCGTGGTCGTCGACGATAAATCCACGGAGAGTGGGAAACTCTTCATCCGCCGCGACGAAAAGATGCGGATCGAGATGACCAGCCCGGACCTGCGCACCATCCTCCTGAACGGCGACTCCTTTTACATCTACACTCCCAAGATCAATCGCGTCGAGGAATACAGCGTCGGCAAGCACAAAGCGATGGTCGATCAGTTTCTTCTTTTGGGTTTCGGCACATCCGGCACAACGCTCGAAAAAAATTATGACATCGTGCTCCAAGGCGAGGACACGCTGGACAACCATAAGGTGTTGATGCTCGAATTGACGCCGAAAGCCGCGGATGTGCGCAATCAGATCTCTAAGGTTCAGATCTGGCTCGATGAGGGGACCTGGCTGCCCGCACAGCAGAAATTTTTCGAAACCGGCTCGGGGGACTACTTCACGATCCGCTATACGAATGTCGTACGCAACGTGCGCATTTCCGACGCGCGCTTTCGCCCGCAATGGCCAAAGGGCGTGACGAAAGTTAAGCCGGACAGTTAGTCTCCCACTCGATTACCACTTCCCCGTCGAGTTTCGCGCGTCACATTCCGCCCGAAAGCGTTTTCACCGAAATTTGCGTCCTTCAGATCGCCTTGCTTTTCTTGGCGTGCGCACCGCGATTCCATTGCGTTTCTTGCGCAAGCAGCGCCTTCTTACGCTCGATTCCCCAGCGGTAGCCGCCCAGGCCTCCGTCTTCGCGCACCACGCGGTGGCATGGGATGACCAGTGACACCGGATTCGTGGCGCAGGCGCGAGCCACGGCACGAGCAGCCTTCGGCCGGCCCAAGGTCCGCGCAATTTCGCTGTACGATCGCGTTGCGCCGCAAGGGATGCGGCGCAGTGCGTCCCAAACGCGGCGCTGGAAAGCCGTGGCCTGCACATCGACGGGCAAATCCAGTCCCGGCGCGCGTCCATCCAAATAACGCACGATGGTTCGCACCCACGATGCAGCCTCGTGCCCCCCGGAGCGAATGGCTGCCTGCGGATACTCCTGCCGCAAGGCATCCGTCAGCGCCGCGTCTCGGTCGCCCAAGTACACGGCGGAAATTCCGCGCGGCGTAGAACCAACCAGCACGCGGCCCAAGCGCGAATCGGCCAGTGAGTAACTGATTTCCATTCCGCGTCCGCCGCGGCGATAAGCGGCCGGCGTCATTCCCAGTTGCGCGTTCGATTGCTCGTAAAGGCGGCTCGATGAGCCGTAACCCGCTTCGTACATCGCTGTGGTCACTGTGGTGTCTCCTTTTCGCAGATGGCGCTTCAGGCGCCCAAGACGCACGGAATCGGCATATTGGCGCGGCGTGATGCCGACGGAGTGACGAAATATCCGCTCCAGTTGGTGCGGACTCAAACCCACGCGCGCCGCCAGCGTCTTCAAATCAACTGCTTCATCCGAATGCGCTTCGAGGTGGCGGCAAATGCGCTGCACGACCGCGCTTCGCGGCTCCGCTGCGTTTAGTGAACCCGCGGCGCCTTTCAATCCCGGTTTGCAGCGGCGGCACGACCGAAACCCGGCGCGCTCGGCGGCGATCGGAGTGGCGAAGAAAACCACCTGCGCGCGTTGCGGTCTGCGCGAAGGGCAGCACGGCCGGCAATAGATGCCGGTTGAACGCACGGCGTAGACGAACGCGCCGTCGAACCGCGCGTCGCGGTTCGTGACGGCGTTCCAATAGCGCCGCAGAACTCGGCCATCCGTTGTTCCCGTGATGGAGTGCGATTTCAAAAGTCGCGAACCTCCGTGCCGAAGTCCAGTCTGCACAAAACCCAATCGCGATTCTATCCGATTCTAGCGCTCAAATTCTGAAGCTCCTGCGCGCCAGCGCCCGGCTAGGGCGCAGCGGAATCCGAGTGGCGCGCGTTAGCCCTTAAGACACGCGCTCGGCAGTCCAAGTTTGACGCGCTCGGCGTCTCGGCGGATAGTGTCCCGCGAGCGGTGCCAGAAGCGCTGGAAGGGGAGAAGTATGCGCACGCGCACTGCTCGAATCGAAACCTCACTTACTGAACCCAACATCGGCCCCAGCAAAGTGGAACCCGCCGGCTTAGGAGTGCTTGCCGCCAGCGCGATGGGCACGCCCGACGCGCACAGTTGGGTTGAGCGCGCCCGGCCGCGCGGAATCAAGCGCGTTCCCACGCACACGGTCGGCGTGCCAAACGAACGCCGCACGTACGCGCGCGCCAATCTGCGATTGCCGCTGCGCGTCATGCGTGTCGCCGGGCAACGGCGAGACGAAGAGCCGCGGCTTTGCACTCGAGATATCAGTTCGAGCGGCGTGTTTTTCCTTTGCCCGCAGCGCATCGAGCCGGGCACGCCCATCGAAATCGAAGTGGCGCTGGTGGACCGGCCGCTGCAAAGCCGCAGCGTGACGATGATCACAGAAGCGCACGTCGTTCGCGCCGAACCCGAGCGGGCAAACGGATGGCACGGGTTGGCCGCGACCTTTGACGACATTTCATTTCATCGCAGCGATCCCCTCCCGGCGCGCTTCCAGCAATCCTGAAGGCGCGCCCCTAACATTTGAAATTGCGTTAGGATTGTGGGTCAGATGGCACCCGCTCCGGTAAATGTGCGTGCCGTGCTGCTCGATTGGGATGGCACGCTGATCGATTCCTACCGCGCCGACGCGCAGGCTTACCTGAAAATGTTTGGCGCGTTGGGAATCGATTGGGATCTGAAAGACCTCGAGCGGCACTACTCCCCGAATTGGTACACCGTGTACCGCGCCGCGCGCATCGCCCGCACGCGTTGGAAGGAAGCGGATCGCCTGTGGCGCAGCGCTTACCGATACGAGAACGCCAAGCTGTATCCCGGCACGCGCCGCGCGCTCCGAGCACTTGCGCTGCGATATCGCGTGGGGCTTGTGACCGGCGGCGGCCGCGCTCGCGTGCGCCGGCAACTCATACAGTTTGATATGGAGCGCCTGTTCGCCGTCCGCGTCTTCAGCGAAGATACGGCGCGCAAGAAACCTCATCCGGCTCCGCTGCAACTCGCATTGCGGCGGCTCGGCCTCAGTTGCGACGAGTGCGTTTACGCCGGTGACGCGCCGCAAGACATCGAAATGGCGCGCAACGCCCGAGTGTTTTCCATCGCCGTGATGGGCACGTCTCCGGTGCCGGCGCGGTTGGCGGCTGCACGCCCCGACGTGCGAATCGATTCCATCGACGATTTGCCTGGATTGCTTCGCCGCCTGAAGAGCTAGATCGCTTGCGCCTCAGTGCGAAGGCGCGTTGCCGGCGGCGGATGGCGAAGGAGGTGCGGGCACCGACGTGTAGTCGGTCCATTTGATGATGAGGCGGACGGGGATGACGTCGTCCTTCGTGGTCACTTGGTCATCGGAGCGCGAGTAGGCAGGAAACCAACTGTCTCCGACTTGCTGGCGGTAAGTTTCAAACAACGTAAAAGGCAATTTGGGCGACGTTACGTCTCCCAGCTCGGTGACCCACTTTCCGTAGCTTTTTACGATCGCCAAATCGTGGTCGTCCACCCAGACCACGCCGGAAAAATACGCGTGTTGCCGATCCACTTGTTTCGGCTCGATGGCGAAAACATAGGTGTTCAGCTCGTCTACGCGCTGTTTGCCTTGATACGTAATGTTGTACTTCGCGAGCTGATCTGTAGTGAAAGGAAACTGCGGCATCAAGGCCAGAGCCACAACGTCTTCGGGTTCAAAATGCAACGCGTGGAGATCGCCCGTCGTTGGGGGCGCGCCAACCTGGCCGGGATTCGTCGTGCTTGAGGACGGCGCCGGCGTAGCCGGCACGCTGACCACGCGCTCGTAGCGCTTGCCGTCGGGCCCGTAAAATGGCGCGGTGATCACTTCAACCTGGCCCGACGGCTTTCCATTGGGCCCCATCTCCTGAACAACGATGCTCTTGCGATAGCCAAACGACCGGCTGGCTTGCGCGAACGCATCTTCCTTCGCTGCGAAGCGCTTGATGATTTCCGCGGGCGGAATTGCGGCCGGCTCGGGCTGCGGGTGAACAGGAATGTTTACGACGTCGCGCGACGGGGGCTGGGCCATCGGCCCAGTCGCATTAGCCTGCGCTGCCAAAGCCGGAGCGGACACGGCGACGGCGGCGAGTACCAGCGCCCCAAAAAATATTTTCGTCATCCAAGTGTTGATCGAGCCTGCGCTAGTCATAGGATCCCTACGGAGTTCGATGCGGCCGCGCGCGTTTTCGCTTTCCGCGCCCCACTCCATCCCGCGCCGCAGTTAGAGTACCGGCCCAACAGTGTACCGCAGCACGGTCTTCGCAGGCAGACCTGGCGGCACCGGAACACCAACCTCCAGCAGTACGGAGTCGGATTTCATCACCAGCGTCAACGCGCCCGCGGTCCACTCAAAATCGAGCGCGGCGTGGCCCGCGGTGCGGACCTCCAGATGACTCACGCCTGCCGGCGCCACGAGCGTGGGGCCGTACGGCACAAAGCCTTCGCACGCGTCGGTGGATCTTGGCGGCGCGCCGGCGTTCGGATGCGCCGTGAGCGCAATCCAACAGAACTGCGTGGAGCGATCCTCGCCGGTCGTCGCGGGCAAAGAGGTTACGGCGACGAATTGAAGCGGCGGACCGGCGGCAGCTTCGTTTGCGGAATTTAGCGACACTCGATAGTGCACCTCCAGGGTCGCTTGCGCGGTCACACGGACAGTTTTTTCAATCGCCGCTCCGGCGGAGCCCGCTTCGGGTGCTTGATAGCGCATGCGCACGCCAACTGAACTGCCCGTGACGACCGCGGCGCCCGTTTGGGCGGCGTTCGGCGATGCCGGCGCCTGGGCGGACGGCCCTTCGTCGGTCCATTCGGCACCGTAGGCCCGATTGAACGTGAAGTCGTGCGCTTCGGCGTCTGCACCCAAAGCGAACCAGTCTCGCAACGCTCCGACCGTCGTCACGAGATTCTCGCCGGAATCCTTCGAGACGAACGCCAGCATCCTGCCACCGTCGCGCGGCGCAAGAAACACCCGCAGCGCGCTGCTTTCAAGAACCCATTCGAGCGAACCGTCACGCTCGAAATCGTACGTGTAATGGAGAAATCCCCCGGAACCCGCCTTTTGGAATACCAGCGGAAATCTGAGCTGCTTCTGGCCGGCGTCGAGCGTTAGCTCTCCCGGCATTCGGCCGTCTTGCGGCCATGCAGGACCGGTGAGCGGATCGGACGCAGTATTCATGTCATCGAAAAACGACATTCCGGAATCGACGCGCACGGATTCAGCGCCCGTGAACGGTCCTCGAATGCGCGCCTCAAAACTCACACCCCCATTGCCCCGATTATCCGTGCGCAGAATCATGCGCTCGCCCCTTTCGTCCCTCCCCTCTTGGCTCGATGTCAGGATCAGCGCCGGCACGCTCGCCAGCGACGGGCCCTGCCCCAGGGGCAAACGAACGGCGTTCAGAATTGAGACGCCGAAGGCGCTGGCGGGATGCTTCACTGCGCCAGCTTTTTCGGGAACCTGCGGCACATACTTCAAATAGATCTTCAACACGCGAAGGTAATCAGGTGCCGCGCCACGCAGCAAATTCACCTCGAAAACGCGCACCGGCTCCGTCCACTGGCCGTCGATGCTGTTGTCGTCGAGTTCCGCCTTTGTCGGCTGACTCTCCAGGCGCAGCAAAACTTTCGCGCTCGCCGGCGCGTAAAAGGTCAACTCGAGTGTTTTCTGTTCGCGCTCGATGCCCAGCAGCTCTGCCCCGGCCGAGATGATTTCGTCCTTGCACTGCTTTCCCGGAACCGCGCTGCCGCACAGCGGTGCATGCAGCGGCAGCAATAGCGATTCGCCGGGGGGAACCACGACGTGCACGCGCAGCGAACCTCCATACGCCCCAGAGCTCGAACCCGGTGGCGCCAAGACGTCCAGATCGGCCTCTCCCGTCTGCGAATCATCTAGATTCGTCGCGCTCAACAAACCCGCGGCGCAGAGCGGCCGCGTGACGCATCGCTGGCTTAATGTCTCTAGAGGACCGCGTGGTTCCTGGCCTGCAAGCTCGGTGATTGCGAGCGAATCGTGGGGCGGCATGGCGGCAGTTCTCTCGATTACGGCGTGCGCGCCGGCGTTATCGGTCAGCCGGCGAAACGTATTGACCGACCAATCGGCTTCGGGATGCGCGCGCAATTCGGGCACGGACTCGTCCGGTTCGACCCATGAATAGAAATCCTGGGGCCACTCGATCGTTACGCCATCGCCGTAGGTGCGACGCACGGCATCGGGGCCCTGAATTGTTCGCAACGGGGCCCCCTCAGTATTCCAGAGCACAGCAAGCGCGGGATCACGCGAATTCGAAATCAGCGTGCCGCCGCGGCGAACGTATTCGAGGAGCGTCTGCTGCGCGTGCTCAGACAACGCCGCGCCACCGCCCGGCTCTCGCTGAGATTCAACCAATAGCAAGACACGATCTCGCAAAAGCCGCTCGACCGGCTGCGTTTCGAGGTCAACAACCTCCGGCGCTCGACCGGCCAACTCCGCCACGCGCAGCGCCTGCTCGAGAGTGCGCCGCAATTGCTCTCGCGCAGAAGAATTCTGTGCTGCCGCGGAGTTTTCCGGCCGCTCGGCTTCGGCGCCACAATCGACTACGCCGAGATCGGCCCACATATGAGCCGATGCCAGCCGCTCGCCCCAAGCTTTTATCAGGACGCCATTGCGTTTGATCGCCACGGCTTGTGCGCGCGACTCTCCCTCCATATCGAGCGCGGCGTCGCGATTCAAGTAGCGATTGACTCCGGGCGCTTCGTAGCCCGCGGGCATCAAGGAATCTTGCAGCGGCGCGTACTCGATGCCGCCGATTCCTCGCCCGAGCAACAAGCGAGTGCCGAGAGTCGTCGCGGAAACTGCCGCATCCGGCGGCGAACTTTCGTCAGCCGCGGCATATCCACCGGCGTGGAAGCTGGTGATCAGCGGAGGAACGCTCGATTGCTGCTCGAGTTTGTCAGCCAGAAGCGACAGCGTCATTGCATCCCGCTCGCCGAGCGTCGCGCCCGCCGGACTGGCCTCCCCAACCGCAGCGCTCGGAGAAAAAATCCATTCCCCCGAAACTCCCGCGACACCCGGCTGCGCCGGCCCAGTATTTTGGGCAGCCAGCAGCGACGCGAGCCACGCATCCGGCAAATCGCCCGCCGCGGCCAGGCACGGCGCGTCCACGCCGCTTGCCGCCAGCGTCGAGCAGAGCACGTTCAAATAACGTTCTAGATTCGGCGCGCCGGAATCATGCGAAGCGGCGGATACGCCCGCGTAATTGACGCCATCCACAATGCCGTCGCCCACTATGACGAACAGCAGCGGGCCACTTGCATCCTTCGCTTCGGTCTTGCCCCACGTGTCCGGTGGACAGATCGAGATCTTCCGGTGCGAGTTATAGGGCGCGAGTTCACGGGCCAGCGCGGTGAACCATTCGTGGCTGGCGCGCAGGAAATCCTCGTGCGCGAGCCAGGAAGCCGCGGCGGCATCGCCATCGCCATGAAACGCGGCCGCGAGCGCCGGCTCCGCGCCGTCGGCTAGTTGCGAGGACGTCATTCCGTATGCGGGAGCGTTCACAAGCCAATCGGGGTAGCCCGCCAGGCGCCATGTTGCCGGCATCTGCGGTCCTGCGTGGACGATCAGCTTGAATCCGCGATCCGCAATCAATTGCAACAGGCCGCGGAGATCGCGGCGCGGATTCGAGTGACCGTCGAAATCGAATTCGCCTTCGGCCAGCTCGTGCCAATTCCACGGAATCGTCAGATCAATCGTGTTGATGCCCAGTTCTTTGTAACGATCAAGGGAGTGTGCCCACAGATCCTGCGGTAACCCGAAATAGTCGAACGAGGCGCCGTACACGAAAAACGGCTTGCCGTCCACTTGCAATTCCGGCCATCCCTCGTCCACAACGATGCGGGCGCCAGAGAGATCGGGTTCGGCAGGCGTGCCATCGGGTGCCGCAAACGCGGGTCTGGCGAAAAGGAAGAGTGCGCCCAGCAGCAAAATTGAGGCTACAGTGGATTCAAGTCGCGAGTGTGCGAGAAAGCAGAGCGAAACGGCACGCGCGCGGCGCGTATTCCGATTTCCCGAATCTGGGCCGCTGCGCAGCACGGTGGGCCATATTAACCCCAAGCGGTCGGCTTTCCCACTCGCGCCCAGCCCGGGTCTGATACAATCGCGCCCTTGCGGCGGTAAATGCCGCGCTGGCCGTGTCCGCGGAGCTACAAGCCAAAAGGTTCTACGTTTGCGGAATGGTGCAAGGCGTAGGATTTCGCTACTTCGCGCGGCGCCTGGCAGCGCGAGTGGGCGTCGGCGGTTACGTGCGCAATCTAATGGACGGCCGCGTCGAGGTTTACGCCGTCGGAAGCGACGAACAACTGCGATCATTGGCCGCGGAGCTTGAGCGCGGGCCGATCTCCGCCAGCGTCGAGCGGGTCGAGGAAGAGGCTGCCGACGTAGTCGATAAGTACGCCGAGTGGTTTGCGATCGAGCACGGAGCCTAGGACGAAATCGTCACCAAATCGAAGGAAGCAATCGAGTTCGTCGAAATCGCCGAACTCATCAGGGAGTGACACGCATGGATGACCTGAAAAAACTGATTCGCGAAGTGCCGGATTACCCCAAGCCGGGAATTCTTTTTTACGACCTGACGACGCTTCTGCAAAACGGCCCCGGCCTGCACGCGATGATCGACAGCCTTTGCGCACATTACGACGGCGCCAAGGTAGATGCGGTGGTTGGCGTTGAAGCACGAGGGTTTATATTCGCGCCGGCGCTGGCGTATCGCTTAGGCGCCGGGTTCGTGCCGGTGCGAAAGCCGAAAAAATTGCCGTGGAAAACTGCGAGCATCACCTATCAGCTCGAATACGGCAGCGACACGCTTGAGATCCATCAGGATGCAATCGCGCCCGGCCAACGCGTGTTGATCAGCGACGATTTGCTGGCCACCGGCGGTACCGCCGCGGCTGCTGTGGCGCTGGTGCGCAAATTGGGCGGCGAAGTGGTTGGCGCAGCATTCGCGCTCGAACTGACGTTTCTGAAGGGGCGTGCCAAACTGCCGGGCTTGGACGTTTTCTCGCTGCTTAAGTACGACTCCTAAGCGCCGCTCGCCGTGGCCGCCGCGCCTAGCGGCGCGAGCGTTGGCGGACAGCTTCAAACAGCGCAATCCCCGCGGCGACGGAAACATTCAGCGTGCGCACCGGGCCAGAGGTCGGGATCGAAGCCAGGAAATCGCAACGCGAGCGCACCAGTTCGTGCAGTCCCTTGCCTTCTCCGCCCAGTACGATTCCAGTCGGCACGGTCAGATCCAAATCCGTCAGGCTTTTGTCGCTGCGCTCGTCCAGGCCCACCAGCCAGTAGCCCGCTTCCTTCACTTCTTCCATCGCGCGCGCAAGATTCGGCACACGCGCCACCGGCAGATGTTCCAGCGCTCCGGCGGCTGCGCGCGCCACGGCATCGGTCAGGCCGGCGGCTCGCCGCTCAGCGATCACCACGCCGCGCGCGCCCGCGGCGAGCGATGTGCGAATCACCGCGCCGAGATTGTGCGGATCCTCCACGCCATCGAGAAGGACGATCAGCCCAGGCCCGGAATCTGAGGCGCCGAGCAAATCGGCGAGCGTCACGGGAGGCTTGGCGGCGGCAAATCCCACGACGCCCTGGTGCTCGCGCGTGCCACCGGCGCGATCCACTTGCGCGCGCTCCTCAAAACGCACCGGCACACCGTTACGCCGCGCAAGCTGTACCAGCGCGTCCAGCCGCTCGCCGTGATGCCCGCGTACCACGAGCACGCGATCAAGCGGGCGGCCCGCTTCCAGCGCTTCGCGGACGGCGTGAATTCCAGTTAGTCGATCCAAGGGCTTTCCATTAGCTTCCGCAATTCAATCCAGAACGGCGCAGAATTCGAGCATGCGTTCGCGCGCGGTTTTCACACGCGCAAGGCCTGGCGTCACTGCCGCCGAGTCAACCAACAATATGACGCGGTCCAGCTCACCTTCGCCGGCGCGCCCCGCCAGCGCCAGGCGAATCGGATGAAAAAGCGCGCGGCTGCTCGCGCCCGAGCGCCGCTTCACCGCCGCAACGATCTCCGTGAACCGCGCGGAATCCACCGCCGGCCCACCGAGCACTTCGAGACCCAATTCGCGAATCACACTGCGCGCGCCTTCGCGCAGCAGAACCACGTGGGCTTCGGCCGATTCGAGAATCTTGCGCGCGTCGTACTCGAAGACGAGGCCCAATAATTTCGTGAGCGCTTCTCGATCGGCAGCGTGCGGGCCGAGCCATGCGGCGGCCTCCGCGACCCACGCGTCCGCGGCGATCGAGGCCGGGTCTGCGTCGGAATCGGGCACAGTCGCAAACCAGCCGCGCTCGGTCAAAATCTCGCGCACATCGGAGGCGGTCCAGACGTTTACGGCGGGCGCGCGGGTTTCGCTTTCAGTCCACACGTTTGAGCGTTGCGACGGCTTGCGCGGCAATGGCTTCGCCGCGGCCGACGGCGTCCACGCCCTCGTTGGTCTTGGCCTTCAGGTGAATCCGCGAAGTGTCCACGCCGAGCGCCGCGGCCAGCGCCTGGCGCATGGCGGGAAAATGAGGATTCAATTTCGGCCGTTCGGCGATGACGATGGCGTCGACGTGCTCAATCGTCCACCCGTGATCGTCGAGCAGATCCTCAACATGCTCAAGAAAGCTCAGGCTCGATACGCCCTTCCACTTCGGATCCGAGTCCGGAAAATGCGTGCCAATGTCGCCCAGCGCCGCGGCGCCAAGCAACGCGTCGCAAATGGCATGCGCCAGCACGTCGCCGTCGGAATGGGAGACAGCGCCCTTCTCGAAAGGAACCGTCACTCCGCCAATGACCAGCGCGCGGCCTTCGGCCAAGCGATGGAGGTCGTACCCGATGCCGACTCGGCTCATGCTATTTTGCGCGCCCGCCCGCGTGTTGCGGCGCGCGCTCCTCTTCCAGATAAAAGCGCGCCAGCTCCATATCGCCCGGGCGCGTGATCTTCAAGTTTCGCCCCGAGCCGAGGACCACGTGGACGTCATGCCCCAAGCGCTCGACAAGGCCGGCTTCGTCGGAAGCCGTGATGCCCTCCTGGCGCGCGCGGGCGAAGGCTTCGAGAAGCAACGTCGCGTGAAATACCTGCGGGGTTTGCGCCAGGACGATGCGCTCGCGCGGAATCGTCGCCGTGATCAGCGCCACATCGCCCGGCATGCTGGCGCGCTTCACTTCCTTCACCGTGTCGAGCGCCGGCACGCCCAGAATCGCGGCGCCGCAAGCTCGCGCCTCGGCAATCACACGCTCGACTTGCTCGCGCTTCACGAGAGGACGAACGGCGTCGTGCACTAAAATCAGTTCGGCGTCGCGCGGGATTTCGGCCAACGCCGCCGCGACGGACTCCTGCCGCGTGTCCCCGCCCGCCAGAATGCGCACCGGCCGGCCTCGCAACTCGCGTTCCAGACGCGCCCGCAGGCCTTCGACTTCTTCACCCCGCGTGGGAATCAGGAAATCGGTGATTGCGGCGCACTCGGCCAATCGGCGCAGCGTGAATTGGACCAGCGGCACGCCGTCGAGTTCGAGAAATTGCTTCGGCATATCTGCGCCCATGCGCGTTCCGAAGCCTGCGGCAGGCAAAATGGCGACTATGCGATCCGTCATAAATGAGACCCAGACAGTCCGGGGGCAAAAGTGTACACCACCCGGAAGTGCAGATAAACACGGCAGGTTCTATTTTGGAGTCCAGGCTTATTCCGCGAATATTCGCCGCGTAGTTGTGGTATACGTGCGCAGGCGCCTCGGACAACTGGCGAAACGATCGCCGCACATACCGATGGCCATGGAGGAAATATGCGAAGCATTCGATGGATCGCGTTCGTCGTGGCGCTGGGCATCTGCGCGCTGGCGAATCCCAATACAACACGCGCCCGCATTGCGGGCCAGAAGGATGAGAACATGCCGAAGACGCCGGAGTCGATGGGAGTTTTGTATTACCCGGCAGCGCAAATTACCGCGGCGCTGCAGAACGGCACTCCGATTTTGACGGGAGAGAATTACGATTACAGACTGCTTGGCGGCCGGCACAATTCGCCGGGAATCGTCGAACTGCACAAAAAAGAGACCGACGTGTTTTACGTCGTAGACGGCTCGGCGACGTTCGTTACCGGCGGAACGATTGTGGGTGAGACCAATGCCTCAACAGACGAGCCGCGCGGAACCGATATCGATGGAGGCGTGAGCCATCAGCTCAGCGCCGGAGATGTGATCGTGATTCCTGCGGGCACGCCGCACTGGTTCAAAACCGTGCCGACGATGATTCACTATTTCGTCGTCAAAATTAAAACCAACTGAGTCGTTGGCGGCCAAGCGGCGCGGAGACGAATCGATGCTCGCGGCGCATGACACCGTCGTGGGAATCCGATAGACTTGGCCCTCGACTCCACTCTTCTAAGTGCGTCTCCCGCATCATCTTCCACGCACGGAAGGCATCGGCGGCCGCTGGCGTCGCATCTAAAACACATGGCCTCAGCGCTCCCCAAGAAAAGTCTGACGGTAAGCCAGGTGATCGCAGCCTGGGGACGAATCCTGAACGGGCGCGTGCCGTTGCTTTCTATCGAGATCACGCGCGAATGTCCGCTGACTTGTCCGGGATGCTACGCCTACGGGGATACGCATCTCGGCGGCGGAGTCACGCTGCGCGGTCTTTCCGATTTGCGCGGGGATGCGCTTGTTGGCGGCGTTTTGGACCTCGTGCGCAAACATAAACCGCTGCACGTTTCTCTGGTCGGCGGAGAACCGCTGGTGCGGCATCGTGAGTTGAGCCGGATTCTGCCGGCGCTCAGCGAGATGGGCGTTTTCGCTCTGGTGGTGACGAGCGCCGTAATCCCGATTCCTGCGCAGTGGATCGGTCTGCCGCGGGTGCGAGTGGCGGTCTCGGTAGATGGTTTGCGCGAAGATCATGATGAGCGGCGGAAGCCGGCGACATACGAGCGCATTCTCGAAAACATCGCGGGACGCGAAGTCAATATCCACTGGACCATCACGCGTCCCATGCTGGCCCGGCCAGGATACTTGGAAGAATACGTTGCATTCTGGAGCGAGCGCCTGGAGGTAGACCGCATCTGGGTGAGCGTCTATACGCCACAGATCGGCGAGCGGACGCCGGAAATGCTGCTCCAGAGCGATCGCGAAACCTTGGCGCGCGAACTGCCCGCGCTGGCGAAGCGTTATAACAAACTCCTGTTCACTGAAGGCTTGGCGAAAGCGTTTCTGAACCCGCCAAAGAATCCCGCCGATTGCGTGTTCGCCCGAATGTCCGCGAATTATTCGGCGGATTTGCAAAGCCGCGTCGAGCCGTGCGTTTTCGGCGGCGCGCCGGATTGCGCGCAATGCGGGTGCGCCATCAGCAGCGGCTTGCACTGGGTTCGCACTGTGAAAGTGGCGGGGCCGGTGAAGGTGGACCACTTCATGCAAGGCTCGATGGACATCGGCCGCTTCGTGAATCGTCTTCGCTCGCGCCCGGTGGAACCGGCCAGATGGAATGCGCCAGTGACGCCGCTCGCGCAAGCCGCAGAACTCGTGCAAATCGGCGCTCAAGAGGACGCGGCTACACGTACGGCCGAATCGAACGCCGCTTCGCCGGAAAGTGATTAGGCGCGACTTTGGATGCCTCTGGTTATTCCGCGAGCGCTTTTTCGATGCGGCGATCGGGAACAAACCACATCAGCGCGACGAAGACGTAGATCGCGATGGCGATCCACGGCTTCGCAAATGACAAGGGGATTGCAACCGCATACAGGAGCAACGAAACTTTGCCCTTGCGATCTTCGCCGATCGCGTGGGCCAGAGCGGACTTCTCTCCTTCGTGAGCCACCAGCGCCCGCGCAAGGATGGTGTACGCGACGGCCGCCATCAGCAGGACCACGCCGTATAACGCCACGGGCCGAGCAGCGGAATAGTTTTGGCCCATCCACCCGGTAACGAACGGCGTCAGCGACAGCCAAAACAGCAAGTGAAGATTGGCCCAGAGCACGCGGCCGTTCACCGTGCGAACGGCGCGCAACATGTGATGATGGTTAGTCCAGTAGATGCCGACAAAAACGAAACTCAAAATGTAACTCAGCAATACTGGGATCACCGGGCCCAGCGCGGCCCAGTTCGCTCCCTGCGGCACCTTCAATTCCAGCACCATGATGGTGATGATGATGGCAATTACGCCGTCGCTGAATGCTTCCAAGCGTTCCTTGCCCATGGCTCGTCTCCGTCGGCGGCTCGCTAGGTCTGGTGGATAACGTAATAGGGTTGGTTCGACAGGCTCGGCAGCACCAAGCCCGGATAGAGGAACGATCCCCCCGTCTTGCTGTGCAGCTCAAAATAATATTGCAGCGGATAGAGCGATCGGGTGTAGTCGCCAGGAATTGTGGCGGCGTAACGCCCGCATTCCCATTGCATCGGCGCGACGATCCAGAGTTCGCCTTGACTGACGTGGCGATAGTGGAGGCGGACCGCCAGCGACTGCGCCGCGGCGCCTTCAACGCCAAGTTCAATCGCCAGCGGCGCGCCTGGGCGGAAATTCGCGCTCGGCGTATGGCGGCACGGCATTTGAGCGCGGTGCGGGCGAGCGAGGACTTCGCGGATCGCCAGGCGCACGCGCTCATCGTGCTGCTGCGATGCCGCTGTTGCTGCGCCTGGTACTTGGGCGAAGCGCTGCTCCATGTCTGCGAGATCTGCATCGATATCCGGCAGCCGATCAAGCCAATGGCCGCTCACTTGCGGGTCTGGGCCATACGTCACGTCGGAAACATACAGACCGTTGGCGCGCTCGGCCAGCGCCGCCCAGGCGCCGCGCGCCGCTCGAAAGGCCTTGAGCGCTTCCGCCAGAGCGGACACATCGTGCGTGCGATCGTAAATGGCCCAGAGGACACCACTGCGGAATTTTGCGGCGAAGAAATGGCCGAGCCCGCACTGTATCGCGACGTCCGCGCTCAAGCGGCGGAATTCAAGATCGGATTGAAGGCCTCGGGTGCCGCTGGATGCAAGAGCCTCGGCTTGCGCGAGAGATTTCGCGGCGTCGTTCGCAAAATCCTCCATCCACTGAGCGATCTCGAGCGGCGAATATTTGCCGGTGCGCGGCGCGTTGCTGAGAATTTCCGCGGCACAATCGTCCACGCCCAAAAATATTTGAGGATCGCACGGACTGACGGTGCCGAATCGTTTTGGCTCCGGCGTATCCGAATAGGGAGTTTTTCGCGTCGCGTCCACGATGGCCATGTTTGTATACATCTCAGGCCAATAATTGTTGTTGGAGCGCGACGGCGCGTGCGCCGATGTCAACAGCGGCAATATGCGGCTGGCGCTGGCCAGCGCGGCTGCGGCCGCCGGCGCCTGCGCGCCCAAGCTGGGACGCATCGGCCGGCTCAAGACCTCGGAATCGGAGTCAGGATTATAGAGAAGCCGTCCCCAAAGCCGGTAAGTGTAGAGATATTTCTGCCAGTCGTATTCAGGATCGAGCGCGCGATCGGCGTACGCGCAACGCCCGCCGGGAAGTCCCGATCCCATGCGTCCTTTGAACGAGAGCGGCTCAAAAACCTCCGCGCCAATGCCTCCGCAGAAACTTGCGTGGCGGCCATAAGCCGCGGCAATCTGTGGATCGCCCCACAACAATGTGCGCTGCGTGCCGGGCCACACGCGGTAGAGCACGGTGTAGTCGCGCTTTTCTTTCAGCAGATCGCCATAGCTGTAACGCAGGAAGCGACGCTCGCCATTGCTGATCGCCATGGTTTGAAAAAAATTGCCCGGAGTCAGGCTGCTCGCCGGAGGGGGTCCGCCCATATCCATCGCGTGGATTGCGGCTTGATGATAACCCAGGCCCAGGTGCTCGGCCCAACATTTCGGCGAGATGTTGACGGGCAATCCGGTTTCGAGGGCAATATCGATCGTCTTCCGATCCATCCCCTTGGCGTGCATATCGATTTCCACGCGGCGGCCGCAGCGCACGATGCCCTCAAACACGGTTTGCCAGAAATCGTAACTGCCTTCTGGAATTCCACTCTCGCCGTGAATGCGAAACGTCACGCCGCTGATCGCTGGACACGCCTTCAGCAAAGTCGTGAGAGCGTCGCGGCAGTAAGCCGCGTGGGTTTCAGGCGTAAGGCCCGTGATCGTGTAATTGGCATTGGGGCTGTTCGTCCATTGATACGCGTGCGTCCAAATGCCGATGCGGAAATCGATGCCGCGCTTCGCTGCTTGCTCGCCCATGAATTGCAATGTCGCGAGGTTGCGATCGCGCTCGGCGTCCGGCAGCGGCACGGCGCGCACGTCATAACCCGGCACTGTGACAAAGAACGGGTAAGGAAAATAGAAGTAAACGTCTGTCAAATTCCGCGGCAGGTTGTAACCGAGTCCCAATGTGAAATTGAATCGATTGAAACGTTGCGCCGCGAGCATCGAGAAATATTCTTCCCACATGGCGCGGTCGTAAAACCACGGCTTGTCCTCAACGTCGCTCTCGAAACATCGCATGATGCCCCGAACCGCATTGACGGGCTGTTCGACGATCACTTTTTGAATGGCGAGCGCATCCATCGGTTCGGCTGTGTAGGAAACACGATCGGCCAGTTCGAGCAGGGCGTATTCCAGACCTCGCGCATCGCTGCCGCAAGCCAATAAGACGGTCTGGCCCGAGTCCGGCGCACGCGCCGAACCCGGCGCCAAGCACAGCGCTTCCGGAGCATCGGGGAATTTCACGCGCACGTGTTCGAGAATTGGGCGAGCTGTCAAAGCATTCGAGCCGGCTGCGAGAATGGTGAAATCGCCTGCGGATTGATCGAGGCTCTCGCGCCGGTGCACGATCACGCCGCGCGCGGCCAAGGCGCGCTCAAGCTGCGAGGCAGCCCACACGGAAGGACCCGCGGATGCGATCGGATCCGCCGGATCGACGACGATCGATATGCTGGGTGCGCTCGCGCCAGCGGCGACGCGGTCCGTGAGACTAAAGGCCGCGGCTGCCAGCGCCGTTCGCTTCAGGAATTCTCTGCGTTGAATTCTTGTCATGATCCCGGAACCGGCGAACAGTTTATTCTCGCGGGGTCTCCGGCACCAAGGGGCGCGCCGGCCGGTCGCCCGATGCATCTGCCGCGCGCGGATAGGATTCCGCTCGCGACGATTCGGTGACGAAGCCAGGCCGCGCAGTAGACGCAGCGGCCGCAGCCGCAGCCGACGCCACGGGGCCGACGCTTCCTTCCGCCGGCGCGGAAGCGCGCGGCGAATGATCGGCGCGCTCGTCCAAGCGGCCGAAGATCATCTTGCCGGCTGTCGTTTGATGGACGGAAGTGACGATGATGTCCACGGTCTTGGTGATCATTTTCTTCGCGTTGTCGACCACGACCATGGTGCCGTCGTCCAAGTAAGCGACGCCCTGGTTGTACTCTTTGCCTTCGCGCAGGATGAAGACGCGCATCGATTCACCGGGCAGCACAACGGGCTTCAACGCGTTGGCCAACTGATTGACGTTCAGGACTTCGATCCCCTGCAGCGAAGCGATCTTGTTGAGATTGTAATCGTTGGTGACAATCGTGGCATCGTGACGCCGCGCCAGCTCGATCAGCTTCAGGTCGACATCAACGATCTGCGGGAAGTCCTCATCGGTCACTTCGATTTCCAAGTGCGCCATCTTCTGGATGCGCTGCAACACCTCAAGGCCGCGCCGGCCGCGTTGGCGTTTCAGCGCGTCGGGAGAATCGGCCACCAATTGCAACTCGCGCAATACGAAACGCGGAATCACGACGGTACCATCCAGAAAGTGGGCCTCGCAGACATCGGCGATGCGGCCGTCGATGATCACGCTGGTGTCCAGCAGCTTTGAGACGCGCCGACCGCTGCGCTCACTGCCGAAAAGGCCGCCGAGCGCCTGCAGGTTGAGCAGCTCGCCCTTCGTCGCGCCCAGCACCAGGCCGATATACATCATCACCAGTAGCACACCCACTCCGAGAAACGATCGCGATCCTTCTGGAATCGTGGTGTGCGTCAAAACCAAATTCAACAGCAGCGCCGCGAGCAGTCCCAAAATCGCGCCCACCACCGCTCCGATCAACCGGCGCATGCTGGCGCGCTGCAAACGCATTTCAAACAAAATCACAGCGAGTGAAGACAGTAAACCCATGGCCGCAGCCACAGAGGGCCTTAAACCAAAAGGATGGAAATGGAAGCCGGCTGCAGTGCAAGCCGAAGCGAAAACTATGCGAACAAGAAAATAGTCCCACCAGTCGCCGAACATCCGGCCGCGGGATCCGTTCGCGTCAAGGCGTTGCGCCGGCTGCGTCGACCGGGCCGAACTTTGTTCGGGACTTGAATGAATGCGTGCCATAAAAACCTCGCACAATATGAGAATGCGTTCGCTCTATGAATAGACAATGATTCCCCCGGGACGAAATAAAAGGAATGTGTGACCGACCCAGGGCCACTTTCTGCGGCTGCCGCACCAAAGTTCCGCGTCCGGAGTCCATAACCGGACTTCAATGGCGGCATTTTAGCACGAGGCGCGGCAACCGGCGCTAGCGTCGAGGGTGGCTGCGGCCTGCGGTCGATCCGTCAGATTTTAGGGGAACGGTTAATCCACGTAGAAGCGCGGGACGCGTTTGCCGATCGAGCAAAGCAGATCGGAGCTGACGGTGCCGAGCAGCGCGGCGACATCGGAGACCCACTGCGTGGCCCCGCCGTCTTTGCCGTAGAGCGTTACGACGTCGCCGGATTTCACGCCTTCAACTCCGGTGACGTCGGCCGTGGCCACATCCATCGAAATTGTGCCCACCAGCGGAACGAATTGTCCACGGACCAGCGCGCGGCCGCGGTTGGTGAGCGCGCGCATCAGGCCGTCGGCGTAACCGGCGGAAATCACGGCGATGCGCGAAGGGCGCGCGGCGGTCCAGCGCGCGTTGTAACCGATCATGGCGCCCGGAGCAACGTCGCGCAGCAGAACGATCCGCGCGCGCAGCGACATCGCCGGCCGCAGCGGAAGCTGTGCTTCCGCCTGCGCCCGGCGCTCGGGCACATCGTAAAATTGGTGGTAGCCATAGAGCAACGCGCCGGGGCGAACCATGTCGGAATAAGTCTCAGGGCGCGCGGCGATGGCCGCGCTATTGGCCATATGCACGATGCCGGTGGGAACGCCCAGGCCGCGCAAGCGCTCCAGCGCTGATTCAAATCGTACGCGCTGATCTTCGGTTTGCGGAGACAACAAAACGTCGGAAGAAGCGAAATGGGTGAAGACTCCTTCGAGATGCACGTGAGGCGAAGCCGCCAGCGCGCTTGCGAACGCCGGAATTTCCTCGGGCGTCACGCCGAGCCGGTTCATTCCCGAATCCACTTTCAGATGAAATCCCACCGGGCCGCGCTTGCGCCGAGCCGCAGCGCGCTCCAACCAGCGTAGCGTTTCAAGATTCGTGACGGCAGGCGTCAATTTGTGGTCGAGCAGTGTTTTTTCTTCGCCCGTCCAGAAACCCGTCATAACCAGGATCGGCCCGCGAACGCCGGCTGCGCGCAACTCCGCGCCTTCCGCCGCGCACGTGACGCCAAACCAATCGGCCCCCGCGCGTTCCAGAGCGCGCGCCACGGGGGCCGCGCCGTGTCCGTAGCCATCGCCCTTCACCACAGCCAGCACCTTCCGTTGAACGCGAGATTTCCCAGATTTGCCGGATGATCCGCCCGGCCCGGCCTGCGCTTCCGGCCGATTGACCCAGCGGCGAATGGCGCGAAGGTTGTAGGCCAGCGCCCCCAGACTCACCTCAGCCCACACGGGCCGGCCGTCGAAATGGATTCGAGACGCCATTCACTCCCCTTTCCTCGCCGCACGCACGAAGCAATCCTTGCACGCCACGGACCAGAGTCCCAGAGTAATTCAAATTGGCCGTTCGGCACAAAACGCGCCGCGCACGGAAAGCGCACGGCGCTCCAGCGGACTTCACATTGTGACACAGGATGGCGAAGGGCGCAGGCCGTCAGACGATCAGAGCGGCTCCATGCTGTCCGGCGCGGCGATTTCAAAGCGGGTGTGATTGGCGCGGAAAACGAAATGCACCTTGTCGGTTGGGCCATTGCGCTGTTTGGCGATGATCAGCTCGGACTTGGCGCGTTCCTCAGGCGCTTCCTCGGTCTTGAACGCGTTGGGGCGGTGAATAAACATCACGACGTCGGCATCCTGCTCGATCGCGCCGGATTCGCGCAAATCGGCAAGCTGCGGGCGGCGATCTTCGCGTTCCGGAGCGCGCGTCAATTGCGAAAGCACCAGGAAAGGCACCTTCAGTTCTTTGGCCAGAGCCTTCAGGCTGCGCGTGACGCTGGTGACTTCCTCATTGCGATTTGAGAAGCGCCCGCGCACCGAAATCAACTGCAAATAATCCACGATCACCAGATCGAGGCCTTTGTCGCGCTTCAGCCGCCGCGCCTTTGCGCCGATTTCAACCGCTGTCGCCGCGCCGGAATCGTCAATCCATAGCGGCGCTTGCGATAATTGCGCCAGGGCGTTGGTCATGTCGCCCCAATCGTCGCGCGAAAGATGGCCCGTTCGGAATTTGTGCGCGTCGACTCCGCCAAGCGATGACAGCAGGCGCATCAGCAGCGATTCCTTGGACATTTCAAGGCTGAAAATCGCCACGCGGCCCGGGTCGCTGCTGCGTACCGCGATATTTTCCGCGAGGTTCAACGCCAACGCGGTCTTTCCGACCGAAGGCCGCGCCGCCAAGATGATCAATTCGGAAGGCTGCAATCCGGAAGTCAGGTTGTCGAGTTCGGGATAACCCGTCGCCAGGCCGGTCACCTGCCGCCCTTCGGTGATGATCCGGTGCAGGCGGTCCATGTTGTTGTGAACCACATCCTTCATGCTGATGAGGCCTTCGCGCACGCGGTCTTCGGCGAGTTGGAAGATCGAAGATTCGGCGCGATCGAGGACCGCGTCGGCGTCCTCTTCCGCCTCCAGCGCCTGCTGCTGGATCGCATGCGTGGTGTGGATCAGGTTGCGCAGCACCGCTTTCTCTTTCACGATCCGCGCGTAGTGCTCGATGTTGCTCACTTGCGGCACGCCATCGACGAGCTGCGCAAGGTAGGCCGCGCCGCCCGCGGCTTCAAGTTCTCCGCGGCGGTGCAGACGATCGGTGAGCGTGACCAGGTCGATGGCCTGCTGCGCTTCGCCCAGAACCATCATTTCCTGAAAGATGCGGCGGTGATTGTCGAGGAAGAAATCTTCGGGACGCAGCCGCTCAATGGCGGGATCCAGCGCGTGATTATCCAGCAGAATTGCGCCGAGCACGCTGCGCTCGGCTTCAAGACTCTGCGGCATAGGCCGTTCGAGAACGGGACCGGCAGCCATATCGTTCGCCCTATCTTCGCCTACCGCGGACCAACTGGCAAGGCCCGGGCGCGCGTGTGCAGAAGCTAGAGAGTAGCCGATCGGCAAAAACGGCGTCTGTGGAATTTATTTCGAACTGTGGATTACTGTGGCCGGGCCGCAGCGCGCCCCGGCGTGGGCGGCGCGCTTAGGCTTCCTTCTGAACGATGGCCTTGAATTCCGCCGTAACGCCGTGAACCAGCTTGACGGTAACTTGATACTCGCCGACCAGCTTAATGGGCTCAGCGAGTTGAATCTGGCGTTTATCGATCTGGAAGCCTTGCGCCGCGAGGGCTTCGGACAAATCGGCCGCCGTGACGGAACCGAACAATTGATCGTTCTCGCCAGCTTTGCGCGTGAGCGTGACGCTGACGGCGCGCAATAGCTCCGCTTGCTTCTCGGCGGCGTCTTTCTCGGTCGCGGTACGCTTTGATAGCGTCACGCGAATTTTCTCCAGGCGCTTCAGGTTCGCGGCGGAAGCCTCGATGCCCAGCTTTTGCGGCAAAAGGAAATTGCGCGCGTAGCCCACCGCGACCTCGACAACCTCGCCGCGCGTGCCCAGCTTTTCGACGTCTTCCTGCAAGATGATCTGCATCGAAATCTCCACCCCGTGATTTATTTGTGCGCCGCGGCCTGTCTACAGCTCTGTGGCAAACGGCAGCAATGCGATATTGCGCGCCCTCTTGATGGCCTCGCCCAACCAGCGCTGATGGCGCGAGCATGTGCCGGTGATGCGCCGCGGTAGAATCTTGCCGCGCTCTTGCACGAACGGTTGCAGCATTTCGGCTTTCTTGTAATCGATAAAGTCCACGCGCTCCACGCAAAAGCGGCAGACTTTCTTCTTGCGAAAATACTGGCGCTTGCCGCGGCGCGGTCCTCCGCCCCCCGGGCCGCCACCGCCTGGTCCGCCACCGCTTGGTCCGCCGCCTTCGCGGCGCGGACCGCCGCGCGACCCTGAATGCGAGCCGCCGTGTGAACCGCCGGAATGCGAACCGCCGGAGCGTCCGCCGCCGGATCCGCCGGTTGGTCCGGCAGGCCGTTCGGCTGGCCGCGGCGCGCTATCACCGGCAGGCGCGTCGCTCGGCTTCTCCGCTCCCTGTTCTGTAGATGGATCGTCCGTCATCGATATTTCTCCCTTTAATTAAGTTCGTTTCAGCTAGCTGCGGCTGCCGGTTGTTCAGGAACGGCAGGCGGAGCAGCGGGCGCGGCGGCGGGCTTGCGCGGCCGTCGGCTAGCGCGGCGTTCGCGGCGCTGCACGAGTTTCTTCTGGCGCTTCAACTCTTCGTCCAGGCGAATCGTCTGGAATTTGATCACCACGTCGGAGACCTTCAGGCGCCGCTCGAGTTCCTTCACCATGTCGCCGTGTGTCGAGCGCAGCACCAGATAGACGTAGTAGCCTTCACGATTTTTTGCGACGCGGTACGCCAGGCGCCGCGTGCCCCACTTCTCGGTCTTTTCGACCGTGCCGCCGCGCTCGGTCGCTGTCTGCTGCAGCGTGGCCACGAGCTTATCAATCTCCTCTTCCGGCGTGGCCGGCTGGCAGATGAAAATCAGATCATAAACGCGTTCGTCCATGGTTCCTCGTTTCCGTGTGTCACTTTCGTATCGATCTTGTGTCTCCGCGTAGCCAGCCGCTGTGTGCGTTCCGCTACGCCTCGTACTCGTTCGCCTGCTTTAGCCTTCTCCGCCGTGCTCGTGCTCGTGACCGTTGTGGCCGCCGCCTTCGTCGTCGTCCGGCGGCGTGGCGCGGCGGTTGAAGCGATTCATCGCCACGGAGACGCCTTCCGCCAGAATCACGCTCACTGCTTCAGCCGCTTGATCGATCATGTCCGCCGCGGCTTCCAGATTCCCTTTGCGCATCGGCCGCAGGACGTAGGCCGCCAAGTCCTCGATAGGGTGCTCCGGCTCGACTCCCAACCGCACGCGGGGAAAATCCATCGTGCCTGCCACGCCAATCACCGATTTCAATCCGTTGTGCCCGCCAGCCGAGCCCGTTTCCCGAACGCGAATCATTCCCCACGGCAGCGCCACATCGTCGTACGCCACAATCAATTGGCTCGGCTCGCAGTCGAAGCGGTGGAGCAGATCTCCCACCGCGAGGCCGCTCAAATTCATCATCGTCTGCGGCTTCGCCAGAACAACTTCTTGGCCTGCGATCTTGCCGCGGCCGACATACGATTTCGCTTCCGGCCGTTCCACGCGGATTCCCGCCGATTCGGCCAGGCGATCCACGACGAAAAATCCCAAGTTGTGCGGCGTCCAGGCGTATTCCGGGCCCGGATTGCCAAGACCGACGATCAGCCGCAACTCATTCGGCATTGATTCACCGCCCTGCCCCACGGCAGATTCTTGCGTCGGTCCCGCCAGGCGTCCGCAGGCGCCTTACTTCTTTTTCTCTGCCGGAGCCGCGGCTTCGCCTTCGGCCTCTTCGCCTTCTTCCGCTTCCTTCTTGCCCTTCTTGATCACTTCGGGCTCGGCGGGAGCGGCGGCGACTTCTGCGCCGGCGACGGCTTCGGCCGGCTTTTCTTCTTCGACACGCAGCGCCACAACGTGCGCAATCACGCGCTGTGGATCGCTCACGAGTTTCATTTTCGCCGGATCAAGCGGCAAATCGCTGGCGCGCAGATGTTTGCCGATCATCAGCTCGGTGACGTCCACGCGAAATTCCGTGGGAATTTCGGCGGGCAAGCATTCGATTTCCACTTCGCGCGTGACCATTTCAAAAATTCCGCCTTGCAGCTTCACGCCCTGCGGTTCGCCAAACGTGTGCACCGGCACTTTCACCCTCATGCGCACGTCCATCGCGACGCGCATCAAGTCCACGTGCAGCAAATGACCCTTCACCGGATCCACCTGCCAATCGCGCACGATGGCCGCCTGCTCGCCGGAGGGCAGCTTCACTTTGAAGATCGTGTTGTGGCCCGTAGCCGAGCGCAGAATCGACGTCAACTGCTTGGTGTTTAGGGCCAGCGCTTCGGCGTGGCCTTTGCCGCCATACAGCACCGCGGGAATTTGTCCCGCGACGCGGGCGCGCCGCGCCGCGTTCTTGCCCCGCTGGTCTCGTGCGACCGCTTCCACGACGATCATTTCCATAATGGCCTTCCCTCGCCCGTTCGCAACCGCATTCAAATTTAGATAAAGAGTTCGCTGATCGAGCTTTCTTCATGAATCGAAAGAATGCCGCGCGCCAAAAGTTCAGAAACGCTAAGCACCTTGATCTTCTCGACACCGCGAGCGGCATTGCACAACGGCACCGAATCCGTGACCACGACTTCTTCGATTGCCGACTTGCAAATCCGATCGACCGCGGGTCCAGAGAGCACCGCGTGCGTGCTGGCCGCAAAAACGCGCGTCGCGCCCTCGGCCAACAGCGCTTCCGCCGTCTTCACCAGCGTTCCGGCTGTATCGATGATGTCGTCCACCACAAGCGTGGTCGTTCCGCGAACATCGCCGATCAGGTGCATCACTTCGCTCACGTCAATGTCCACACGCCGCTTATCCACGATGGCCAGCGGCGCATCCAGGCGCTTGGCAAAAGCGCGCGCGCGCTCCACGCCCCCTGCATCCGGCGAAACCACGGTGAGAGGCCCCAGGCGCTTCTGCCGAAAATAATCGACCAGCACCGGCGCCGCATAAAGATGATCCACCGGCACGTTGAAGTAACCTTGTATCTGCGGCGCGTGCAAATCGAGCGTCAGCGCGCGAGACGCCCCAGCCGTCTCCAGCAAATCGGCCACGAGCTTCGCGGAAATCGGCACGCGCGGCTTGTCTTTGCGGTCCTGGCGCGCGTAGCAGTAGTACGGAACCACCGCGGTGATGCGCCACGCTGAGGCCCGTTTGAATGCATCCACCATCATCAGCAATTCCATCAGGTGGAAATCGCCGGGATTCGAGCACGGCTGCACGACGAAGACGTCCGCGCCGCGCACGTTCTCGAGAATCTGAAAATAGATCTCGCCGTCGCTGAATTTCCCCAGCTTGGCTTTGCCCAACGGCACGCCCGCGTGCTTGCAGATGTCCTGGGCCAAGCGCAGGTTGGCGCTTCCAGTGAAGATCTTGAATTTATCGTCGATCACGGTAATCGCTTCACGGCTGTTCCGCGCAAATATCCCGTCACACTATGGCCGATTCGCCCAAACCACGGCGAATCTGTCGCCTCGAGACACTGGAACAGACGAAAACCTCTTCGTTCGGAAACCAATGGGCGGTTCGACGCGCCTGCGCTGGGTTTCGGAACAGTCCAAACACCGCCGAACCGCTACCCGCCAGCGCAGCATCCGCCGCTCCACGCCGAAGCAATTCCCGCTTGATACGGCCCAGCAACGGGTGCCGCTGGAAGACGGCCCGCTCAAAATCGTTTGAGAGGGCGCCTGCCTGCGGGCTCCAGCAGAGAGCGCAGAACTCGATAAGTCTAGAGGCCACAGCAGGGTTTGTCAATGCGGCGCGGCCTCCTGCGCGTGACGCCGCAAGCCAGGAATAAGCGTCTCGCGTGGGAACGGAAACCGCGCGCGGAGAAAACACCAACACCCCAAGCCGCGGCCCGTCCGGCAAGGGCAGAATCTGCTCGCCGCGGCCCAAGCCCGCCGCGCGGCCTCCGAACAAGAAGAATGGAACGTCGGAACCGAGTTGCGACGCGATTTCTACCAGACGACCTAGCTCGATCTTGCGCCTGGAAAGCCGCAGCAGGCCCAGCAAAGCCGCGGCCGCATCGCTTGATCCGCCGCCCAAGCCACGGCCGGCAGGGATGCGCTTCTGAAGACGCGCGCGCACGCCGCGTCTGATCTTGAGTTCGGAGCGCATCGCGGCGAGCGCGCGATAAACCAAATTCGAGCGCGTCGGCTCCGCCGCCAGGGCCGCGTTGCCTTCGACTTCAAGCTCGATTCCTCCGCCGCGATTCCAATCGAGGCGCAGCGTATCGTGCAGCGAAATCGTCTGAAAAATTGTGCGCAGTTCGTGATAGCCGTCCGCGCGGCGCCCGACGACATCCAGGCGGAGATTGAGCTTGGCAAACGCGCGCAGACGGACTTCAGACATGGATGGCTATTCTACTGCGGCTTGGCGGAATCGTTGGGCGACTTTTGCTCGGCCACGTGGCGCTTCAGACTCGAAAGCTTTTGCTCGACATCGGCAATACGGTCAGGCTCCACATCCGCCGGCAGCTCGCGATGCCATTCGTCAAGCGACTTCTGGTACTCAGCCTGTGCGAGTTCGGTTTGGCCGCTCTTCGAGTACACGTCAGCCATGTGTTCGAGGATGGTCGGATCGTGACCATCGAAGCTCAAAGCCTTGCGCAGCCACTGCTCGGCCTCGGGCAATTTGTCCTGCTTGTAATACGCCCAGCCCAAACTATCGAGATACGCGGGATTGTTGGGATCCTCAACCAGCGCGCGCTGGATCAAGGATGTGGCTTCGTCCAAGCGCAAGCCGCGATCCGCCAGCATATAACCGTAATAATTCAGCACGGAAGCATCGTGAGGATCGAGAAGCAGCGCGGCCTTGAATTGCGCCTCGGCCTCGTCGTATTTCTTCTGGCGTTCCAGAACGCCGCCGAGCACCAGCCCGGCCATTGCCTGCTCGGCGGGCTTGGTGGCCGCGGCAGCAGCGACGCGCGCCGCCTGCTCCGCTTCCGTATAGCGCTGCCCTTCCTGATAAATCTGCGCGAGATCGAATTGAATCTCGATGTCATCTTCCGGTTTGCCGTCCAGCAATTTGCGCAACGCGGCCGCGCCCGCGTCGATCTGGCCGTTTTCGCCGAATAGCAACGCCTGCTCGGTCAGAACCTCGCGGTCGCCGGGATAATGCTCTAACGCTTTCTTGGCCGTATCGAGCGCGTGCGGCATGTCGCGCGCCGATCGGTAGGTATCGATCTGCAGTAGTTCGGCGCGCTTATCCTCTTCGGGACCCAGTTGCGCCAATTCCTGATAGGCGTTGACGGCCGCGCTGTAATTCTGGTCTTCGCGATACAGCTCGCCGAGTTGCTCATAGAGGATGGCCAGCGTGCGGCGCCGCGTCGGAGTCACTTCCGATTCCGACTGCACGCCGGCGACCGCATCGGAAAGCGTGCGGATGGCGTCGTCAAAACGCGCTTCGGCTTCGTAAATCGCGGATTTCACGTACACCACTTCCAGATTGCCGGGGGCGCGCTTTTCGGCTTCCAGGACGCTCTGCTCGGCTTTGTCCAATTGATGCAGCTGCTTGTAGATTTCGGCCATCCGCAGATAGTTGTCAGGGTCGGAAGAATCCATCTCCGCAAGATGCTGATACTCAGCGAGCGCGTCGGAATATTTGTCCTCGGAGAGCAGCGCCTGGGCAAGACCGCTGCGGTGATTTACATCGTCGGGATCGAGTTCAACCGCCTTGCGGTAAGCCTGCTCGGCCTTGGCGGCGTCGCTCTGCTGCGTTTCTGCATCGCCCAGCAGATCGTAGAATCGTGGGGTTGCGCCGCGCGCGAGGATGGCTTCGAGCAGGGCGATCGCTTCGGGGCCGCGCTGCTGATCCAGCAAAAGCTGCGTCAATTGCTCGACGGCGCCTTCGTTCGCCGGCTCGCGCGACAATACATCGCGCAGCGTATGCTCGGCTTCGGCGGGCTTGTCTTGCAGACGATCCAGGCGCGCCAGCCACAGCGCTGATTCCGTGTCCGTCGGGTCCAAGCGCAGAATTTCCGCGTACTGTTCGGCCGCCAGCCGCGCCGTATCGCTCTGACCGGAAGATTCGTTCATGTCTCCCAGCGTGCGCACGTAAATGCGCGCCAATAGCCGCCGCGCACCAAGATTGTTGGGATCGCGCTGGATCAGGCCCTGCGCTTCGAGCACCGCATCGCGAATGCGCTGCGATTGAAAATACATTTCGGCAAGCTGTTCGCCGATCACGTCGCTTGCGGGATCCAACTCAAACGCTTTCTTGAAGTAATCGATCGCCTGGTCGGCGTCGTCGCCGCTGCTGGTCACTTCGTACTGCACTTGATAATAGTGGCCGATCGTGAAGTCGAAATAGGCGTTCGCGCGGTCCTGGGCGCTCAGCTTAGGAACGCCGGACGGAACCGCTGCGCCCGCCAGCTTCGCCGGCGGCGGATCCTGTTGCGCAAACAGCGCTGCGCCCGGAACCAGAATCAAGAGCGCTAGCAGAGCCGGCACGCGCGGAACGCGTTGTTTCATGCCACTAAGTGTCATCAGTTCACCAGGTCCAAAGATTATCCTTGATCGGGCGGAAGACCGTCAAACCCTCCCGCCACGATTTCCAGAACGTCATCACGCGGGCATGACGCGAGCGCCGAACAGGCACTCAAATAAGATGCACGCAACAGCAATCGGGTTCCCCGCGCCCGGCTGGACGCGGGTTAATGCCGGAAATGGCGTACGCCGGTGAACACCATGGCCAAACCCAGACGATCGGCTGCGGCGATCACGTCCGCATCGTGTACCGAACCGCCAGGTTGGATCACGGCCGTCGCTCCGGCGCGCGCGGCCTCTTCGACGCCGTCGGCAAACGGGAAGAAAGCGTCCGATGCCACCACGCTGCCCGCCAGCGGCATCTGCGCTTTCATGATCGCGAGTTTGACGGAGTCCACGCGGCTCATTTGCCCCGCGCCGATGCCCACGGTTTGCCCCGCGCGCACAAACACGATGGCGTTCGATTTCACGTGCTTCGCAACCTTCCAGCCGAACTCCAGTGCGGACAGTTCCTCGCGCGTGGGCGCTCGCCGCGTCACGGACTTGAAATCCATTTCGGACACAGCGCCACGATCCGGCTGCTGCACGAGCACGCCGCCGGAGATGCGTTTCAATTCGAGGTCGTTTGCGGGAGCGTCTTCGTCGGACGCGGCGGATTCAGGGATCTCCACAAGACGCAGATTCTTCTTCGCAGCTAGCAGTTCGCGCGCCGCCGCGTCGTAGCCCGGCGCGGCGATGCACTCGACGAAAATCTTGGCGATCTCCGCGGCCGTCTCGCGATCCAGCGGCCGGTTGAACGCCATCACGCCGCCGTAAGCCGACACCGGATCGGACGCCAGAGCCAGACGATACGCATCGACGAGCGAATCCTGCTCGGCCGCGCCACACGGATTGTTGTGCTTCACGATGATGGCCGCGGGCTTGCGAAACTCCTGTGCGATCGCCCAGGCCGCATCGAGGTCCACCAAATTGTTGTACGACAATTCCTTGCCCTGCAGCTGGTTCGCGGCGGCCAGGCCCCGTGCGGTCTGCGCCGCGGGAACGTAGAGCGCCGCTTGCTGATGGGGATTCTCGCCGTAGCGCATCGCTTGCCGCCGCACCAGCGCCAGATGCAATCGCTCCGGCAGTGGCGCGCGCGAATCCAGGCGAATCGCGCCGCCCGTCGCCGACAATCGCTCGAGCTCCGTCGCGATCCGGCCGTCGTAGCGCGCCGTCAACGCAAACGCCTTGCGCGCCAGCTCCAATCGCAGCGCGAGAGTTGTTTCGCTCGCTGCGGTGATTTCCGCTGCAACGGCCGCATAGTCCGCCGGATCGATCACCACAGTGACGCTTTCGAAGTTTTTCGCCGCCGAGCGAATCATCGCCGGCCCGCCGATATCGATGTTCTCGATCAAATCGGCCGGCTTGACGCCGGCTTTCGCTGCCGTGGCCTCAAACGGGTAAAGGTTCACGACCACCAAATCGATCGCGGCGATCGCATGCTCCGCAGCCTGCGCGCGATCCGCCGCCTCGCCGCGACGAAACAAAATTCCGCCGTGCACTTTCGGATGCAGGGTCTTCACGCGCCCGCCCAGCATCTCAGGCCAGCCGGTCAGCTCGGCAACGTCACGCACAGCCACACCCGCTTCGCGAAGTGAGCGAGCCGTCCCGCCCGTGGAAACGATCTCAATCCCCCGCGCCGCGATCACGCGAGCGAATTCCGCGAGGCCGGTCTTATCGTAAACGCTGATCAGCGCGCGCTCGATCGCCACCCACTCCTCCCGTCAATTGGAAATCTGGTGTAATCGCGAACAAACAACAAACATTGTATGCGCTCGGCAGGAATCGGAGAAGCGCGAAGACCGCGGGCTGGGGGTTGAACTTGTCAGTCAGCGCAAATCGGATTCAGGATCTGACACGCGCCTTCAGGCTCACCTTGCCGCTCTTCATTTCGATGCGATATTCCACGGGGCGGCCCGATTTCTGTTTTTGCAGCTGAACGGTCTTCTGCCGAATGAACTCGCGGAATTGTTCGAGGGTCAACTGGCGCGAAGCCTCGCCCGCCTTTTGCTGCGCGCGGGATAACGCATCGAATAGACCTCGAACGACGACCGTTTCGGCGTCGGGGTCGGTGATGATCACGGCGAAAGCTTCCACCTCTTGCTTGGCGGGCAGCCGCGCGTCCGCCCGAGTGCGTTGGGCCTCCAGCACTTTGGCCGCGGCGCCGAAATGGCGCTTCATGGCGCCTTCCTCTCGGTCTTGCAACCGCTTGCGAAACATTTGCCGGTACTTCGAGTAGGTCATCGCCATCGTGGAATAGCGAAACCTCTGGCTTGCGTTCATGTTCAATCCGCGCTCGGAATAGCGCTTCATCACCAGGTCGATTCGCCACTCGGTATCCGCGGGCGGACGCTTCTTGCCGCCGCCAAAATACTGCTCAAATTCAATCTTGAATGTGCGGATATCCTTTTCGAGTTGGTTCAGGTCTTCTTCGACGGTAGCCATGAGAGGGGGCCGATTCGCACTTCCGATCCTAGTTCCCGCGGCAGGGCCGGTCAATCGACGCGAGACATCTCGGTGCACAACCCGCCACGCACCGAGCGGTGACCGGCGGCCAGCGTACGATATAATTCGGATGAAGCGCCGAAAGAGAAATCCATGGCCGACGCCATAGTGGAATCGCTGATCCTCGATCTTCTGGAGTGGGTGGCAGCCCGCAGGCGCAGTTACGCCGAAGTGATGGACGCCTGGCGCACTTCCTGCCCCAAGCTCACCGTGTGGGAGGACGCGAACGATCGCAAACTGGTCTCCACAGAAAGCGCGGACGGCCGCTCGATCGTCAAGGTTACTCCGTCCGGACTAGCCCTTCTTAGCCAGAGCCGCACTTCGACTGAATCCGCCTTACCAGCGGTTACTCCCCGCGGCTTGACTTCGTCTGAAAGCGACGCCTAGACTCGAAAATTCGGCTATCGGCATGAAACCCACAGAAGGCAAGGTCATCGTCTTAGGAGTCACGGGTGCGTCAGGAGCGATCCTGGCGCAGACGGCTCTGCGCAAACTCGAAGCCGATGCGCGCGTGGCACGCATCCACCTGATTGTGACGGAAACGGGTGCGCGCCTGATTGCGCACGAATTGGGAATCGCCGCGCCGGGCGCGAAAGATCTTCCGGCGCTGCTCGCGGGAGCCCCGGCCACGAAAATCGAGCTTCTACCGAATAAAGATGTTGGCGCCGCGATCGCTTCCGGCAGCTACGCGGTGGACGGCATGATGGTGATCCCCTGCTCGATGGGAGCGCTCGCGGCCATCGTCACCGGCCTAAGCAACGACCTCGTCTCGCGCGCCGCCGACGTATGCCTGAAAGAGCGGCGCAGTCTGGTGCTGTGCCTGCGCGAAACGCCCTTCAATCGAATTCATCTGGAGAACATGCTGCGCGCGCAACAGGCCGGCGCTGTGATCATGCCGGTGATCCCTGCGTTTTACGATCAACCCAAAACGCTGGACGACGTTGTCGCGCAATTCGTCGATCGCGCCCTAGCGCAACTCGGCCTGCCGCAACCCGATGCGTTCCGCTGGGAAGGCCAGGGCAAAGGCGCGGCGCGAGGGGCGTGAGCGTGAGTCGCATCCGCCATGCCGGCCGGCAGGCAGGCACCGTGCTCGAAATGATCAAGTTCGAGCATTCGATCTTCACGTTGCCGTTCGCGCTCACCGCGGCGCTTCTGGCCGCGCGCTATTCTGACGTGCCGGGCGCCGTTGCGGGCTGGCCGACGGCGCGCCAATTGTTCTGGATCGTTGTGGCCATGGTCGGCGCGCGCTCCGCCGCCATGACCGTGAATCGCATCGCCGACCTGAAGTACGATCGCGATAATCCGCGCACACGTCAGCGCGCACTTGTCACCGGCGCGCTGTCGGTCGGCTTCGCCTGGGGCTTCGCGCTTGTGGCCTCGGCTATTCTGGTGGTCGCCGCGTGGCAATTGAATCGGCTCGCGCTGGAACTCTCTCCGATCGCGCTGGCGCTGGTGTTCTTTTATTCCTACACCAAGCGATTCACCACGTGGTCGCACTTGGTGTTGGGCTTGTGCATGGGAATTTCGCCCGCCGCGGCGTGGATCGCTGTTGCCGGCTCATTCGATAAGCGCATGCTGCTGCTTTGCGCCGCGGTCACGCTGTGGGGCGGCGGCTTCGACGTGCTCTACGCCTGCCAGGACATCGATTTCGATCGCCATGCCGGCCTCTATTCGGTTCCCAAGCGCTTCGGCATCGCGCACGCGCTCACAATCGCGCGCGGCATGCACGTCCTCATGACTCTGCTGCTTGCGTGCCTCGCGGCGTCGTTTCATCTCGCGTGGCCAGCATGGGTGGGGATCGCCGTAATCGCCGCGCTTTTGGCTTACGAGCATTCCCTTGTGCGTGCGAACAATCTGAGCCGCGTGAATGCTGCGTTTTTCACGGTGAACGGCTATATTAGTATTCTGTTTTTCCTGTTCTGGGGCGCAGCCGTCTGGGTGGCGCACCCGTAAGATGGATCCATGGCCGAACTTCAAATCTCGGACGCCCGCCTAAAGCCGATCGCCGATAAGGCGCTGGCCGGCGAACGCCTGAGCCTCGATGACGGCATCGCGCTCGATCGCACCAGCGACCTATTGGCGCTCGGCTGGCTTGCCAATCGCGTGCGCGAGCAACGCCACGGCAACATCTGCTATTACAACGTCAATCGCCACATCAATCCCACCAACGTCTGCGTTGCGCACTGCCGCTTGTGCGCTTTCGGCCGCAGTCCGGAAGCGCCCGGCGCGTACACCTTTGCCCTGGAAGAAATTTGGCAGCGCGCGGAAACCGGAATGCGCGAAGGCGCCACGGAATTTCACATGGTCGGCGGCCTGCACCCGGATTTGCCGTTTGAATATTTTCTGGATATGCTGCGCGGACTGAAACAGCGCTGTCCCGGCGTGCACCTTAAAGCCTTCACCATGGTCGAAGTCGGCTACTTCGCGCGCATCTCGAAGCTTTCGATCCGCGATACGCTTCTCGCACTCAAGGACGCCGGCGTCGATTCCCTGCCCGGCGGCGGCGCCGAAATTTTCCATCCGCGCGTCCGCAAAGTGATCTGCGACCACAAAGTGAGCGGCCAGCAGTGGCTTTCGATCGCGCGCACGGCGCATCAGATCGGCCTGCGCTCAAACGCCACCATGCTCTACGGCCACATCGAAAATGAAGAAGAGCGCGTGGACCACATGCTTCAGTTGCGCGCGCTGCAGGATGAAACCCACGGCTTCGTGGCCTTCATTCCGCTGGCTTTTCATCCGGAGAATACCGCGCTTGCGCATCTCCCGAAGCCCACGGCTTTCGCCGATCTGAAGTCCATCGCCGTCTCGCGCTTGCTCCTCGACAATTTCGATCACATCAAGGCCTACTGGATCATGATGACGCCCAAAGTCGCGCAGATCGCGCTGAGTTTCGGCGCCGACGATCTGGACGGCACGGTCGTCGAGGAGAAGATTTACCACGACGCCGGCGCCACCACAGAGCAGTTCACCTCTCGCGCCGAACTCGAGCGCCTGATCCGCGCAGCCGGCCGCACCCCCGTCGAGCGCGACACTCTCTATCGCCCCGTCGACCGCTCGAAGATGCCGCCGCCCGGCCCGCGCCCCGACGTCACACTCACGCTGAACGTTTAAGCTCGCGCCGCGCCTCGCAGCGCTTTCGGTCTCCGGCCCCTCGCCAAACTTTCGTATCCCAAAATTCCCATTGACGCCGCCCACCCGCCGGGTGCACTCTCCTGCCCCGGTCGTTTCCTCCGAGCCCCGCCGCCATCCGCCTGATGCGGCATTGTGCGCGGCATTCGGAAGGTTCGGCTCGGTTCGATTTCCATTTCGCAGTTCGACCCCCTGTGGAGGTGGGTACCATATGAATCGATGTTTCACAGCACTCGCTGCGCTCTCCCTGGCACTCACAGCTTCGGCAACTCTCGGCGCGCAGACGCCGGCCGCTGCACCCGACAAAATGGCCGCCATGCCCAAGCCGCCGAATATTCTGTTGATCGAGACCGACAACATCAAGGCATACAACACCACTCCCTACGACAAGGTAGCGGAGGAGTACGTGACGGCCGCGAGAAAGGCCAATCTGCCCGGCATCGTCATCGCCATGGAAGCGATGTCTGGCGCGACTCGCGCGCAATATCTGTTCGCCTACGATTCATTTGCGGATATGCAAAAGCAAAACGACGACATGATGAAGAACGCCAGCGTGACTGCGACGTTCGCGCATTTGGACAGCCTGGAAGCCCAATACACGACCGAAGTGCACCAAACGATTTGGCACTACCGCGACGACCTCAGCAACAATACTCCTGCGGACATCGCGCATTGCACGTACTGGGAAACGATTGTCTTCCACATCAAACCCGGCCATGACTCGCAATTCGAGGCCCTGATCAAAACGGTTCAGGCGACCTACGCCAAGATCGGCGCCAACATTTCCTGGGCTACCTTTGAATCCGAGATGGGCGCCACGGACACGTACAACATCATCGTTCCGATGAAGTCGCTGAAGGACGAGGACGATGCACTGGCGCGCGACAAGACGTTCGCCGCCGCGCTCGGAGCCGATGGTCAGAACCAAATGGACAAAGTGGCCAGCGAATCCTACCTCAGCGTCGAGGACACGCTCTGGCAGGTCAATCCCAAAACAAGCTACGTCCCCAAAGAAATGATCGCGGCCAATCCCGATTTTTGGGCTCCGAAGGCCGCGCCGCCCGCAGCCAAGAGCACGACCGCGATGCCGGCCATGAAGCCCGCGGCCAAGACACCGCCCGCTCAGTAGGCCAAACGCAATCCGCAAGAATCAACTCGCTTTAGCAAGAAAGGGCGTCCCGATCTCCGGACGCCCTTTTTATTGCCCGCGCGGGAAAACGCCGCAGCGTCACGATGCCGTCGAATCCTTGCGGCGAGGCAGGAACATCTGCGCCAACAGCAGGGCGTAGAACGGCGCATACGTCAGCCATTGCAGCGCCGGGTTGAATCGCCACTCACCCAGTGCGTCATATCCAATTCGCACGTTGTGGGAGAGGAACACGAGCACCGTCAGCAGCAGCCAAGCCGTGTTCGGGAAAAAACACAACAGCGGCACGATCCAAGTGAAATACCAGGGATACCCGTTCGGCGCGAACAACAGGATCGTTGCGACCAGCAGATACGCCGCGCGCGCCGGCTCGGCCCGCCGCGCCGCGAGCCACACCGCCAGGCACACCACAGCCACGCGTCCCACCAAGACGGCGAAAGCATGCGAGCCCGAAATCCAGCGCAACACAGAATACAAACTGGCGTTGTTGTTCTGCCAAGCCGGCAAGTAATACGCGTGCATGGTGCGCGCAAAGTCCGCCCATCCCGTACGGTACGGCCATGCGCATGCCAACGCCACAGCCGCGGCAGCGGCGGCAGCGATCCATCCGCGCGCGCGCCGCGGCCAGCCCGCGCGCACAAACCACAATGGCAACAACGTCGCCGGAAAAAATTTCGCCATGGTTCCAACCGCCAGCGCCATCGTTGACACAATTGGCCGCCTTCGTATAATCAAAATGGCAGCCACCAGTGCGGCGACGGCCAACGAATCGTTGTGACCGCTGCCGGCAAACTCAATAATCACCAGGGGGTTCCAGGCGTAAATGGCCAAACGGGCGATCCTTTGCCCGGACTCTCGCACCCAGAACCCGAGCATTCCGACCACAGCTAAATCGGCCAGCACAAACGGTAATTTGAAACCGATCGGCCCAGGCAACAGGCGCCACGTCGCGCGGAATACCAGCTCCAATAAAGGCGGATAAACGGTCGGCAATTCGTGGGCAGGCATCAGCTGCCATCCGCCGCCGGACTCGCCGCGCAAATAGCCCAGGCGCGCATCGTCCGGACGAATCGAATAGGGGTTCTGCCCTGCGGCTTGCACTTGGCCGTCCCAGCGATAGCGGTAGAGGTCGGTCGAAAGCGTGGGCGCCAGCGGCAATAGAGTCAGTCGAAACGCCAGCGCGCCCAGCAGCACCAGCAGGAAGCCAGCGCGGGAATCGCGCAATTGTTCAAGGGCGTACAGAGCGATGAAGTAGACGACGCCGGCGCCTAGCGCCAGCGGAATGAAGGTAACCACGTGCGCCGAAAGATCGCGCAAGCGCGCCATGCCCAGGAATATTGCTTCCAGGGCAAGCAGCAACGCCACAGCTGCGGCGCCCTGGCCGCGCGGCAGGCTGCGCTCGCGAGTCAGCATGGAAATGGAGTAACGTAGCGGCGATGCGGCTCTTGGTTCATCTCGGAATGCTAGCGGCGCACGGGCCCCTGTCCAACTATTGGTCGAAGCTGACCGACGCCAGCCGGAATCCCTTTCGCGGCCTCTACCAGATGAATTTGTTCGATCTGGCGGTGACGCTGCCGTACTTTGCCGTGTTGATCGTGCTCGCGTCCTACGGACTGCACCGCTACTGGCTGGTCTACCACTATTTCAAGAATCGCCGGAATGTTCCCGGCCCGCCTCCCGCGATGGAAAGCTGGCCCAAGGTTACCATACAGCTTCCCATCTTTAATGAGCGCTACGTCGTCGAGCGATTGATCGACTGCATCGCGCGCTTCGATTATCCGCGCGAATTGCTGGACGTCCAGGTGCTTGACGATTCCACTGACGAGACTCGCGAAGTCGCCACCGCTTGCGTCGATCGCTATCGCGCACTGGGCTTCCCGATTCGCTACCTGCACCGCGATGACCGCACCGGCTTCAAAGCCGGCGCCCTGGCTTACGGTCTGGAATCCGCCACCGGCGAATTCGTCGCCATCTTCGACGCCGACTTCTTGCCCAGCCCGGATTTTCTGCGCCGCACCGTGCCGTATTTCAACGATCCCAAAGTCGCGATGGTGCAAACGCGCTGGACGTACCTGAATCGCGATTATTCCGCGCTCACCCAAGTGGAATCCATCTTGCTCGATGGCCACTTCATCATCGAGCACGGCGCTCGCTCGCGCAGCGGCGTATTTTTCAATTTCAACGGCACTGCCGGCGTTTGGCGGCGTTGCGCGATTGACGATGCCGGCGGCTGGCAGCACGACACGCTCACCGAGGACACCGATCTCTCTTATCGCGCGCAACTCCGCGGCTGGCTTTTCATGTATCTGCCCGACGTCGAATGCGCCTCCGAGCTGCCTGTTGAAATGAACTCCTTCAAAACGCAGCAGGCGCGCTGGGCCAAAGGCCTGATGCAAACCGGTAAGAAAATTTTGCCGCGCGTGCTGCGCTCCGATCAACCCTGGGCCGTGAAAGCCGAAGCCATCTTCCATCTCACCGCCAACATCAGCTATCCGCTGATGGTGGTGCTATCCACACTGCTGCTCCCGGCGATGATCGTGCGCTTCTATCAGGGCTGGTTTCAGATGATGATCATCGATCTGCCGCTCTTCCTGGCCTCGAGCTTTTCCATTTCTGGCTTCTACCTTTCGGCGCAGCGCGCGCTCTATCCGCATCGCTGGTATCGCTCGATCCTGTACATGCCGTTTGTGATGGCCATCGGGATCGGCCTGTCGGTTCGCAATGCTAGGGCGGTGCTTGAAGCCCTGTTCGGCATGAAATCCGATTTTGCCCGCACGCCGAAATATCGCATCGAAGGCCAATCCGGCAGTTGGCGCAAGAAATCCTATCGAAATCGCGCTGGTTGGGGACCGTATCTGGAAGTCGCGCTCGGGCTGTATTTCGCCGCCACGGTCCTCTACGCAATTCAGAACGAGAGCTACGTCACGATTCCGTTTCTTCTTCTGTTTGTTTGGGGATATCTCTACACCGGCGTGATGTCGCTCGGCCAAATTTGGTTTGAGCGCCTGCGACTCGGCTCGGACGGCGCCGCCGCCGAAGTTCGCCCCTCCGCCACCGGCGTGCCCAGCTTCTAGCGCCTACCTACTGGTTGTTTTCCAGCTTGCTCTTGATGTCCGCGAGTTGGTCTTCGAGATTTGAAACCGAGCGGCCCACCGCGACGTGGCGAATGATGGTTCCTTTCACGCCCGTTAAGCCCGCCTGCTCGGATCCCATCGCCACGATCAGATAAAAACCGGGATGCGCCGGGTTGTGTCCGCGCACGCAAAAACTCATGTCCAATGCCGTCTCGAAGTAGTGGCTCGAATAGAGCTGCTTCTCAGCGATAGCGCATGCGATATCGTCGTCAAGTTTTCCGCGCATGGAAATCACTTGCACCACGCGCAATGTGGGCTTAAATCCAAACTTGACGCGCGACCAGTAGAACATATTCTCGGCGTTCGCGGGCTTGCCACTGGGATACGAAAGCAGATAGCGGTAGAAATCCGGCAGGCGCTGCGGCAACACTTTCACATAGCTCAGCATGTAGGCGAACTGCTGCGCCACTGCGGTCGGTTCAGGCTTGTCGTCATATTCCCCCAGGACTTGATCGCCCCCGCGCTGATACGCCAGCAGATCCTGGAGCGCCGTTTTGTGCAAAAGGTCGTTCACTTGTTGATCCACATTTGCGGCGGACCAATCAATCGATCGCTGCAGCGTTAGGATGGAACTCGCGGGCATCTGAATCGCGCAATCGCCGGGCTGGCATTTCTTCAGCGCCTGCACGTCGTCATCGTCGAATGAAAAACCATTCAAATCGGAAAGCTGCGGGGGATTGCTGAACGGCTCTAGCGCCATGGTGTACGGTAAGTGGCGAAGCCGGTTCACATCGCGCGCAAATCTGTAATATGCTTCCGGCGTGGCCTTGATGTAGACCGCGCCGAACAAAAACACCTCGGCCGGAGTGCGGGAATCCAGAGCCTTCGCGACCGGCCGCCCACTGCTGATCGCGGCGATCTGATCGTCGCTCAGCCCAATATCCTGCCGAAAGAAGTTCAGCAAATCGGGACTCGCTTGGCAAAACCCCGGCACAGCTGCCGCGATTATCATGATCAGTACGGCGCAACCCGCGATGATCGCTCGCATGATCACAAATCTTCCCCCGGTGCGTTTCACTGCATCGCTCACTTTCAGTCCTTTCAAACTGTGGCTGGCAAAAATTCCGATTCGACGACGTCCTGCCCGCGTTCAAAATGCCGCGCCGTAACCGCCCCGAAAAGTGAAGCTACCTAAACCACGTAACCGGCAAGATTGAGCGTAACCTGTGCGAGGCTGCGTGACAAGAAGCTCCCGGATGCCCCGCTTGCGCCGGCCGCCGGGTTCTTCTACTGTGGAAGAATGACCGCTGAAAACTGGAAACCCAGAAAGGTAGTGATCGTCGGGGCGGGCGCCGTGGGTTCCACCTTCGCCTATGCGCTGGCCCAAAGCGGATTGGCGGACGAGATCGGCTTGCTGGACTCCAATCGCGAACTGGCAATGGGACAAGTGCTCGATTTGGCCCACGGGCAAGCTTTTTTTCCTTCCGTCCAAATTCGCGAAGCCCAGACTGCGGATTTCGGCGACGCGCACCTGATCTTCATTACCGCCGGGTCAAAACAACGGCCGGGCGAATCGCGCCTCGCGCTCTTGCAGCGCAACGCCAAAATCATCCAGGACATCATGGATGAAATTGTGCGCCAGAATTCGCCCGCGGTCGTCGTGGTGGTGTCCAATCCGGTGGACATTCTCACCTATGTCGCGCACAAACGCTCTGGCTGGCCGCGCGGACGCGTCATCGGCTCCGGCACCGTGTTGGACAGCGCGCGTTTCCGGTCTCTGCTCAGCCAGCATTGCGAAGTGGATGTGCACAACGTCCACGCCTACATCTTGGGAGAGCATGGAGACACTGAAGTCGCCGCATGGTCCATGACTAACATGGCCGGCGTGCCCATCGACCTATATTGCGGGCTCTGCGGAAAATGCGAGGATTGGGAAGAATCAAAGCGCAAGATTGCGGAAGCGGTCAGAAATTCCGCTTACCATATCATCGACTACAAGGGCGCCACTTGGTTTGCTGTCGGCCTTGCCCTGACGCGGATCGCGGCAGCGATCCTGCGCAATCAGAATAGCGCGCTCACAGTTTCGGCCGTGCTGGAAGGCGAATACGGATTGAGCGGAATCAGCCTGGGTGTTCCCTGCATCGTTTCACAGAAGGGCGTCGCGCGCATTTTGGAAGTTAACCTGCCACCGGTCGAGCAAGATGCGCTCGCCAAGTCTGCGGCCGTCCTGCGCGAGCTGATCGCACAGTTGCATCTTCCGGTCGCATCGTGACACGGAAACGCTGCAATGGAAAAAACCATGCCCCAAGACGCTGAACCGAAATCCAAGGGATTCCCCGCGGCAGGTGCGGCTAAAGCTGCCGATCTCGTCGCTTATCAAGACGGCGCCGTCGTCAGCCGCGAAATCATGAAACGGCCGGCCGGCAATGTGACGCTGTTCGCGTTTGACGAAGGTCAAGGTTTGACCGAGCACTCCTCGCCGTTCGACGCGTTGGTGCAGGTGCTGGAAGGCACAGTGGAGATCACGATTTCCGGCAAACCTCAGCGCTTGCAGGCTGGCGAACTTATCCTCATGCCGGCCAATCAGCCACACGCGCTCAAGGCCATCAAGCGCTTCAAAATGATCCTGACAATGATTCGATCCTAAGACCTTGATTCATCCCGCGCGTCGATTGCAAATTGGCCCCAATTCAGCAATCAACTTTTTCTTCCGCGCCACCCGCTCGCTTGCGGGCGTCAATTCAAATTGAAAGCCGAACGGAGCGTTCCGTTTGATGCACGCGTTATCTCCATCGAAGTGCGCGAGTAAGCTTTTCCGAATGTCGCCGGATTCCCCCACATAAATCCAATCCTTGGTATTGAAGATCGCATAGACACCCGAAGCCTGCCGGACACGCATGAGAATTGTCTGGCTTTTCCATGGATGGGAAGCCGCCTTCCGACCGATGGCCATTTCGCCCTCCTGGCACCGCATTGAGGATATTCTACTCTCAAGTGCCGTCGCAGTTATCTAGTTCTTGCATGATTTTTGGCAACTTGCCTGTCCAGGTGCGTGGCGAATCTGCGGTCAACGAACGATAGACACGATCACCGTTCGCGTGTATCCTTGATTCAACTTTGGGTGACGGTCGGAGATTTCTGTCGCCCAATTGCACGCCGAAGGGTCAGTTTTGCGAAGTGTTAGTGCGGTCATAATTGCATTCAATGAAGAACTGGATATTGCCAGAGCCCTTGCCTCTGTAGCCTGGTGCGACGAAGTGCTTGTCGTCGATTCGGGCAGCACCGATCGAACGCTTGAAGTGTGCAAGGCATTCGGCTGCAAAGTCTTGCACCGCGAATTTGCCGGCTACGGCGAACAGAAAGCCTTCGCCGTGTCGCAAGCGGCCAACGATTGGATTCTCGCTATCGATGCCGACGAACAAATCCCTGCTGCCCTGCGCGACGAAATCCAAACCAAGTTGGCGCGCGCGACCGACTGCAGCGGTTATTACATCCCTATTACCACGGTGCTATGGGATCAGGTCGTGCGAACCGGCCGCCGCCACACCAAACCCAAGCTGAGGTTGTTCGATCGCAAGTATGGAAATTTTCGCAATCAGTTGGTGCATGAGTCGGTGCATCTCGAGGGCCGCACCGAGCGCCTGCGCCAGCCGATGTACAACTATTCCTACGCCAGCATCGCCGACTATTTCGAGAAGTTCAATCGCTATACCAGTCTGGCCGCGCTCCAAAGCTTTAGGCCCGGCGAGCGCTCGAGTTTTCTCCGTGCCGTCGCTGCGATGCCGCTCACGTTCATTCAGCTCTATTTCTTGAAGGGCTTCATATGGGACGGCCCCGCCGGTTTCACATGGTCGCTGGTTTCTTCGATGTATCCGGCCGTCAAATATTTTAAGTTGGCGGAGTTTTATCGAGCCTACGACTTGCAGCGCGCCAAGGATGCCCTTCTCGAATCCTCGCCCAGCCGCGCAGAGGCTCTCGAGCCTGCTCGATTGCGCCCGGCATCAACACTTTCTGACGATTTGGTCGCCGCAGCGCCTTATGAGCAACGCGCGGCGCGCGGATAGATCCACGTTCCACGTTTCCTGGCGCAATCGCGTTTTTCTTGATTTTGATGAATCCGCTCTGATTAACTCCTTGCTTCACGCCGTCCGGCGGCTGCCTTCCCGATGATTTCACCCACGCTGATTTCCGGCGGCATCGCACTGCTTCTGATTCTGTTGTGGCTCATCTATCGCTACAGCCTCTTCATATCGGCGCCAAACGGATTGCCGATCCTTCTGTATCACAAGGTCTCTCTCGATCGGAACGACGCGCTGACCATCTCCGTCGATCGCCTTGATCGCCAGCTTGCCTATATCGATTCAAGTGGCTACACGCCGATTTCATTCGCGGAATTGAAGGCGTCGTTCGACGGCCTGCGCACCCTCCCCGCCAAACCCGTCATCGTCACTTTTGACGACGGATACGTAAGCACTTACGAGCTTGCGTATCCGCTTCTCGTCAAGCACGACGTGAAGGCAACGATTTTTTTGCCCACCGCCTTCATCGGCGGAAATGCCGGCTGGAGCGGCGCAAGCGAGCCGCTGATCTCCTACGAAATGATCGGCCAGCTTGCGGCAAATCGGCCGGCGGGAAACCAGCACGCCGGAAAGCTCATCGAGTTCGCACTTCACGGCCATCGCCACGAAAGTTACGAGCGATATACGCCCGCGCAGATCGAATCTGATTTGTCCCAGTGCCTGCACGCTCTCGAAGCCAGCGGTTGCGCCTTCGGCCGCGTCTTTGCCTATCCCTACGGCAGAATGCCGCGCGACCCCAGCACCGATAGCGCGATGCGCGAATTCTTCCGTCGCAACAGAATTGATTTCGCCGCGCGCATCGGCTCCAGAATCAACGCGCTTCCACCTGCGGATGTTTATGAATTGAAGCGCACCGCTGTCCGCGGCACGGATTCTTTCTGGGAGTTCAAAACGAAGTTGCGCAAGGGCAGGGTCAAACTTTTTTGAGATTTGGCGAGCCCGTAGCTAATGTAAGCCAACCCAAACCTGATACACCACCACCACCATCATGAAGAATAGATAGACGCGCAGCGACCAGATAAGAAACTTCTCCGGCCCCGCCAGTCGCCGCCGCGGAATCAAGTGCTTTTTCAACCCGGCGAGTTGCTCTCGCTCGAGGGACGATAAAACCAATGCTTGATCGGACGGCGTAATCGAATCGTGTTCCTGTTCTTTTGCGACCATTCTGCCGCCCTCCTACTTCCCGCCCAGAAACGCGAAGAAATGCGGCGCGATCACGCTGATGCCGAAGAGCACGCCGGCAACCGTCAGAAAAACCACCACGCCCGTCGCCAGCAGGTTCGCCCACGTCGGACTAACATGCTCGCCCATCACTTCCCGGTCATTCGCAAGCATGAACAGAAACACCAGCGCCGGTGGCATCGCCAGCACCGCAACCACGTTGACCAGCAGCACCACGTACACCAGCGGCAGCCCGGGAATTAACACAATTCCTCCGGCAATCGCCGCGCACAGAAACAACACGGAATAAAAAGACCGCCCCTCCCACACCGGCAGATTCAAACTGTGCGGCCTGCGCGCCACCTCGCCGAACGCGTATGCCGACGAAGTGGAAATCGTCACCGACGCAACCATCCCAGCTTCCACGATGCCCAGTGCAAACAGCGCGGCGCCAAAGTGTCCGATGATCGGCCGAAGCGCCTGCGCGAATTCCGCCGCTTGAAAATTCTCGGCCGTCATGTGATGCGCGAATAGCGGAGCCGTCGCAATAATCGTCCCCACCGCCGCGATCGCCGCCAGCGTAGCGCCCACCACCGTATCGAATCGCCCAAGATGAATGTCTTTCTGCGTCATCCCCTTGTCGACCGTCGAGCTTTGCTGAAAGAAAAGCATCCACGGCGTCACGGTCGCGCCGATGTCCGCCAGCATGATGATCAGCGTGTCCTGGCTCAATCCGCCGGGCAGCGGTCTCCATGTGATCATTGCATGGCTCACCGAATGCCAATTGGGGTGCGTGAGCAGCGCAACCGGGACGAAAACTAGATTGAATATCGCGATCGCCAGCAGCGTTCGCTCCCACGTCCAATAGCGGTGCGTGGCGACGGCCAAACACAAAAATACGAACGCGCTCAGCACCGCGGCCCACGCCGGTACCCCGAAAAATCCCAGTCCCGCGCGAATCGCAATAAATTCTGTGATCAGCGTCAGAAAATTGCCGATCCCCAGATCGATCAGCGAAAACCAGCCCCAGAACGGCCCGAAGCGGTCGAAAATCAATTCCGCATGGCCGCGATGCGTCACGGACCCGAGCCGCATCGTCATCTCTTGCACCACGATCGCCATGCAAAACGTCAGCACAACGAAAGGAATGAAGAATCCGATGCCGAACCGCGCGCCCGTCGCCGCGTACGAAAGCATGCTGGGCCCGTCGTTCTCCCCCAGCATCACCAGAATCCCCGGTCCCACCAGCAGCCACAGCAACCGGAACCGTGGGAACACGCCGCGCTGCGCCCGCGCCTCGGACACACGCACGCGGTCATGCGCCCGGTCGACGTCCTCGTGCGTGATGACGACGCCTTCTCGCGCAGCCGCCTGCGGCGATAGCCTGTCCTCTGGCCCTACACCCATCCGCGGTTCCTTCGCCGTGTCGTTCGATCGCTCAGCAATCCATTCCTCGCCCTGCGCGCGACGCTCCGGCGCATCGCGCTCTGTAAACACACTATATCAGATCATATTAACCTAGGTTAACTAAGATTTTCCCGCGCACGCTTTGAAGTGAACACCTCATTGAAGCGATCTGTTCTCTGCGGGTTTTGTTGCCAATTCCTGTGTGCTGGCCTCGCGTGCTTGCATCTGCGACAATCTGCGAATGCTGCAGCACAAAGACGCCCGCATTCAAATCGTTCCCGCGACGCCGGCCGACGTTCCTTTGCTGCTCGATCTAATTCGCGGCCTCGCCGACTACGAAAAATTGTCGCATGAAGTTTCGGCGACCGCTGAAGGCTTGCACGCTGCTTTATTCGGACCGCGCCCCGCGGCCGAAGCAATTTTGGCGCGTCTCGCAGATCCTGCGGCCACGCCCGTCGGGTTCGCCGTCTTCTTCCACAATTTCTCGACGTTCCTCGGGCTCCCCGGCATCTATCTCGAAGATCTTTTCGTGCTGCCTGAGCATCGCGGCAAAGGAATCGGCAAGGCGCTGCTTCTGCACATCGCCGCGCTAGCGCAGGAACGCGGCTGCGGGCGCCTCGAGTGGGCTGTCCTCGATTGGAATCGCCCAGCCATCGAGTTCTATCGCGCATTGGGCGCGCGGCCGATGGACGAATGGACCGTCTTCCGCCTTACGGGCGAGCCGCTCGAGAAATTATCGCGGCGGCCCGAGAGGCCCGCGTGAATCCGCTCCCGCACCCTCGCAACCAAATCTGGATGGCGCACATCTTGGCAAGCGTACTCGCCATCGCGACGATCGCGTCTCTCGCCACGATCGTCGCGGGCCGTGAGCGCGAATCCATCTCCGAATACGCCGCTCGCCGCCAGCGCCTTGCGGCGCAACTCCGCGCGCCGGTGGTGCTATTCGGCTACACCGGCCACGGAAACGCCAATCCTTCTTACGTGTTCAATCAAGAAGAGAATTTCTATTATTTGACGGGCCACAACGAAGAAGGCGCCGCGTTCGTCGAATTGCCTCTCGATGCGAAATTGAAAAATGCGAACACGCCTGCGGACATTCTTTTCCTTCCGCCGCGCAATCTCGAAGAAGAAAAATGGAACGGCCCGCGCCTGGGTCCTGACGATCCGGGCATCCGCGAGCTCACCGGTTTTGCCGACGTCGAACCGATCGCCCGCCTGCGCGACGTCTTAAAGCAACTCAAGTCCACGTATCCCACGATGTACACGTTACTCCCCGAGCCTGACGAGGACGGTTATCCGCACGAAGCCGACGAAGTCGCTTGGCTGAAAGAAGACGTATCCGGCGCCGATTGGAAAGACGCGCGTGACGCCATCGGCGCGATGCGCCAAATCAAATCCACTGGCGAGCTCGGCCTAATTCAACACGCGATCGACGTTTCCATCGACGCCCACCTCGAAGCCATGAAGATGATGCGCCCCGGCCTCTACGAATATCAGGTGGCCGCGCGCATGGTGGAAATTCACGCCTGGGGCGGCTGCGAAGCTGAAGCCTATGCCCCGATCGTCGGGGCAGGCTTCAATTCCACCGTGATGCACTACAACAAGCTGGAGCGCCAGATTCAGGATGGCGACATTGTCCTGCTTGACGTCGGCGGACAATATTCCGGCTACGCCGCGGACATCACGCGCACGCTTCCTGCCAATGGAAAATTCACGCCGCGGCAGCGCGAAATTTACGAGATCGTTCTCGGCGCGCAAAACGCTGCGTTCGCCGCCGCCAAACCCGGCGTGCGCTTCACGCGCGGGCCGGGCAGCCTCTATCAAATCGCCTACGACTACATTAATTCTCACGGCAAAGATCGCGAAGGCCACTCGCTCGGCCGTTACTTCATCACCGGCCTCGGCCATCACATCGGCCTCGATGTCCACGATGCCGGCGATCCTGCGCGCACGCTCGCGGCCGGCATGGTGATCACGCTCGAGCCCGGCATTTACATCCCCGAAGAAAATCTCGGCGTGCGCATCGAAGACGACGTTCTAATCACTCCCACGGGAGCGCAATTTCTGACCGCGCGCCTGCCGCGCGATCCCAGCGAAATCGAAAAGATCATGGCCGAAGGCAAAGCCGCGCGCGACGCCGCACCCACTTCCCCAGCAAACACCGCGCCGTAATCTGCGCGCCGCAAGCCGCATGATGATTGGTTTTCGCGCATCGCGCGGTCGGGTATAATTAACTGGTTCCGGTGGCGCGCTGAAGTCCACAGAGCGCCGCAGTTTCAACCCGCCTCGAATGAGAAGCCGGGGCATCGGCCCGCCGAGGGTCAGGTTCCAGCCAAGGGAGAGTCCATGTCGGAAGTAAGAGCGACGCAACTGCGTCCCGGAATGATCATTCGCCATGAAGGCGATTTGTACACGGTCCACAGCGTGGACCATCGCACGCCCGGAAATAAGCGCGGGGCCATGGCCACGAAAATGCGCAATTTGCGCACCGGCTCGATCGTGGATCACAGGTTTCGCGCTGAGGATTCTCTCGAACGCGCGGTGTTCGATGAAGTGGAGTTTGAGTTTCTCTACGCCGATGGCGATGGCCACCATTTCATGAACACGGCGACCTACGATCAGATTTCTCTCGGCGCCGAAATCCTCGGCGATACGGTCTACTACCTAATTCCGAACACTGTAGTGAAAGTGGAGTACTACGAGAACAAACCGATCGGCGTGCTTCTGCCGGACACCGTGGACCTGAAGGTGGTGGATACCGAGCCTACGCTGCAAAAAGCTACTGCCAGCGCCGTGATGAAACCCGCCAAGCTCGAAACCGGATTGACGATTCAAGTGCCGCCCTTCATCTCCAACGGAGATAAAGTGAAAGTGGACACGTCCGAAGGACGGTACGTTCAGCGCGCGCAATAGCGCCGCAAGAAGCGAATCAGTTTTGCGAGCGCGCCGCGCCGGATTCGCTTCGCCGCGCGAAAATCGGAGAGGACCCATCGACGCCGCATCCAGCTTGGGACCCGCTTCGATCGTCGTCGCCTGCTACAACGACGCCGACGTCGTCGAGCGGACCTTGGCGGCGCTCTCGCGGCAATCCTGCCTTAATTTTGAGATCGTTGTAGCCGATGACGGCTCGCGCGAACCCTATGCGCCGATGATCGAGCGCTGGGCGCCGCGGTTTTCGCAACCCATCCAGCACGTGCGTCACGAAGATTTGGGTTTTCGCAAAGCGCGCATCCTGAATCGCGCGGTCCACGTCAGTCGCTTCGATCGCCTGATCTTCCTCGATATGGATTGCCTTCCGCACGCGGACTTCGTACGCAATCATCTGCGCTTCGTCAAACCCGGCACGGCGATCACCGGCCGCCGCGTGCACATCGAGCGCTCCGCGGCTCCCGACGCCGCGCAAATCTCGGCGCACGGCATCGGCCTCAACCCACTGAAGTTGGTGTGGCTTGGGATGACGGGAAAAGCCTCATGCATCGAGCACGGGATTATGTTGCCGGAAATGTTCGAGTCTTCGCGCCGCGCAATCCTCGGCAGCAATTTCTCAATCGTGAAGGCCGATCTGGAGCACATCAATGGTTTCAACGAAGAAGTTCAAGGTGCCGGATGGGAAGATTCCGACGTGGATATGCGCCTGCAATTGGCCGGCGTGAAAATCCGCGACCTGAAAAATCTCGTGATCCAATATCACGTCACCCACGCGCAGCGCGTCGCCAATACTGCCGAAAGCCAGGCGCGGTATGACGAAATGCGCTCGCAACGCGTGCTGCGCGCGCCTAAAGGTCTCGCGGAAATTGTGCCGGGAGATTTCGAGCGATTCGAGTACCGCGCGCCGTAAGCTTTCTGCCTTCTCTGGCTCTCTGTGTTCTCTGTGTTTAAGCGCCTTAGCTCTTATGCGCCGCTGCGGGACCGAAAACGCGCTCAAAGATCGCGTCAATCGACCGAAGTTGCCGCTCAAGATCAAAAGCTCGCGCGAGCGCCGCGGTATCGAGGAATCGTGTCACGCGCGCATCCGCGGCGATCAGATCACGAAAACTCGATTCCGCTTCCCATGCCGCCATCGCGTGCGCCTGCACCCATTTGTAAGCGTCTTCGCGCGGCGCTCCGGCTTCCACCAAATCTTGCAAAAGTTGGCCTGAAAAAACCAGTCCGTGCGTGGCCTCAATGTTGCGCAGCATGTGCTCCGGAAAAACACGCATCCCGGCGATGATATCCGTCATCCGCGCCAGCATGTAATCCACCAGGATCGTGGAATCCGGCAGAATGATGCGCTCCACCGAGCTGTGCGAAATGTCGCGCTCGTGCCACAGCGCCACATCTTCCAGCGCCGGCAGCGCATTCGCGCGCACAACGCGCGCCAAGCCGCAAATCTGCTCGCACCCAACGGGATTGCGCTTGTGCGGCATTGCCGAACTACCGCGCTGCTCGCCTGCGAATGGCTCTTCGGCTTCGCGCACTTCAGTGCGCTGAAGATGTCGAATCTCGAGAGCGAATTGCTCGAGCGTGGCCGCGATTTCGGCGAGCACGCAAACGTAATGAGCGTGCCGATCGCGGGCAATCACCTGCGAGCTGACCGGCGCTGGATCAAGCGCAAGTCGAGCGCAGATCGCCGCTTCAATTTCCGGACCGAGATGCGAAGAATTCCCCACCGCGCCGGACATTTTTCCAACCGCCAGATCGCGCGCGGCATGTCCGAAGCGCTCCAGGTTGCGGCGATTGGCATCGAACCACGTTGCGAGCTTCAGCCCGAACGTGATCGGCTCGGCGTGCACTCCGTGCGTGCGGCCGATTTGCGGCGTGTGCTGAAATTCGCGCGCGCGCCGCTGCAGCACTTCGCCCAGGCGCACAAGATCGTGCTCGATCAGGCGCGAAGCGTCGCGAATTGAAAGTGACTGCGCGGTGTCCACCACGTCGTTTGACGTGAGGCCGTAATGCAGCCAGCGCGCCGCGGCGGGATCGCCAACGGTTTCGCCGATCGCCATCGTGAAAGCGATCACGTCGTGGCGCACGCGCGCTTCAATTTCCCCGATTCGCGCGACTACTCCCGCATCCACGCGCGCATTTTTGCGAATCGTTTCAGCAGCCGCGGTGGGCACTACGCCGCGCTCCGCAAGCGTCTCCGTCGCAGCCAGCTCAACTTCCAGCCAGCGCCGGAACTTGCTCTCCTCGCTCCAGACACGGCCCATCTCTTCGCGTGTGTATCGCGGAATCAAATGAACTCCTTTGGGTGAAGCACGAAAACGGCGGGGAAATTCCCTGTCCTATGATACCCGATGCCACGCGATTTTCGAGGCAAAAACCGGACTCCGGTTGCAAACAAGGATGCTATGCTCGATTCGCTTGGGCCCTTCGCGCGACGCCTTGAACCGTCGCGCCGGCTCACGGACACATCCCCAAACGAGGAACTTGCAGGAGGCGCGCATGCGCCGGTTCACACCCGCCGCGGTCGCCGCGGTACTGCTTGCCATGACGTTCGCTGCCACCACTCCCACCGCCGCGCCGCAAACTCAACAAGCCCCGCCCGGCCGCATCTATTTGCTGGGCCAAGTCGGCCAGTACGCCGTGGTTCAGCTCTACGCCGACGGCTTCGAGCAGTTGACGCCGAGCGAGCGCGTGCTTGCCTACTACTTAGCCGAGGCCGGGATCGCGGGCGATCCGATCTACTACGATCAGATCGCGCCGTACGGACTGGATTTGAAGCGCCTGCTCGAAGGAATTTGGACGCATCCCCAAGGCATTCCACCGGCGACACTCGAGAAGATCAAGAATTACACCGAACTCTTCTGGATTTCGCACGGCAATTACGACGCCGACACTTCCGAGAAATTCCTTCCGGACTTTACGCCGATTGAATTGCGCGATGCCGCGCGCCAAGCAATGCAAAACGGCGCGGATTTCGGCGTGAAGGGCGACAAAAGCTTGGATTTTCTGCTGGCTCGCCTCGATCAACCGATTTTTGATGCGAACTATCGCCCGCGCATCACAGTGAAAAATCCGCCGCCGGGCCAGGACATCCTCACCGCCAGCGCCAACAACTTCTACGATCACATCGCGATGGACGACCTCGCAGGATTCAAGGAGCGTTACGCGCTCAATTCGCGGCTCGAAAAACGCGGCGGCCACGTTTTTGAAAACGTCTGGCGAGCGGGAACTTCCGATCGCAGCGTTCCCCCCGGACTTTATGCGGCACAAATTCAACGCATCATTGAACATTTGGGTGAAGCTGCGTCGATAGCTCCGCCGCTGCAATCCGCGGCTCTATTGAAATTGATTCGCTACTACCAAACCGGCGACAAAGCCGATTGGTACGCCTACAACACCGCTTGGCTCCAAATGCCATCCAACGTTGACGCAATCAATGGCTTCATCGAGGTGTATCTCGATCCCCGCGGACAAAAAGGCGCGTACGAATCCGTGGTGAGCTTCGTGGACGCGAACGAAACGCAATTGATGCAACAGCTCGCTGCCAACGCGCAGTATTTCGAGCAGCGTACGCCGTGGCTGGATGTCTACAAGAAGCAAAATGTTCACCCGCCGGTCGCCAATGCCATTACCGTGGTTTCCGAAACGGGCGACGGCGGGCCGATTTCCGCTGGCGGCATCAATTTGCCGAACGAACAGGAACTTCGCCAGCAATACGGAACTAAGAGCATGTTGCTGTTCAACGTCACCACCGCGTGGGCCGCAGCGACCGGGCAACGCGCACTCGAGGAATTCTCGTCGAGCGACGAGGAAAAAGAACGTGGACGCAAATACTGGCTCGAGGCGCGCAACCTTCATATCGCAATGCACGAGGTCCTGGGGCACGGCTCTGGAAAGGTAAGTGGCAAACTCACGGCCGACCCGAGCAGTTATTTGAAGGAATACTATTCGACGCTCGAAGAAGCACGCGCGGATCTCGTGGCCCTGTGGGATTTCGCCGATCCCAAACTTGCCGAGCTCGGCATTCAAAATCAACAGGACCTGATGAAGACTGCGTACGACACGGAGGCGCGCTCGGCGCTAACACTGCTGACTCACTATCCGCAAGGCGATCAAGTGGTGGAGGATCACGATCGCGGCACGCAGATGATCGTGCAGTACCTGATGAAGAATTGCGGATGCATCGAGGGCGTGACGCGCGAGAACAAAATTTATTTACACGTCACCGATTACGGCAAAATGCGCCAAGGAATCGGCGTGCTGCTGGCCGAGCTGATGCGCATCAAAGCGGAAGGCGATTATCTTGCGATTCAATCGCTGGTGAACACGTACGGAGTGAAGTTCGATTCCGCGTGGCGCGATCAGGTGGTGGCACGCGCCAAAGCGATTCAACTTCCCACGCGCGGCGCGTTCCTCCCGCCGGAAATCGAGCCGGTGTACGACGCAACGCACCACATCGTGGATGCTCGCATTCGCTACACAATGAGCCTGCCGGAAGTGATGCTCACGGTTTCGCGCAAGAGCCTTGGCTATCTGCCTTCGCCGCCGGGCGGAGTTGAAACGAAACCCTGACGGCGCGCACAGGCGGCTGAATTCGGATTCAGAAACCAAACAAACTAAACTTCGATGAGGTCGAGCGGGGTTTGTTGCGAAGCGATCCACAGCTTGCCCGCGAAATCGGCGCGGCGACCGAGCGCTTCTGCCGCGGATATTCGCGCTACGTCGGGATTGTTATTGTTCTCCGAAAGATGCGCGAGAACTAAATACTGCGCGCGCGCGTCGAAGCCCTCGGAATCGGCCAAGAATTCACTGACAGTATCGTTGGAAAGATGGCCGGTGCGGCTCATCACGCGCTGCTTCACGTGCCACGGATACGGTCCCACTTTCAGCATCTCGAGATCGTGATTCGATTCCAGAATCAGACAATCGGAATCGCGCAGATGATGCTTGACAAGCTCGGGCAAATATCCAAGATCGGTGACCACGGCCACCTTCGCTCCATTTGAACAGAACGTGAAGCCCAAAGGATCCGCGGCATCGTGCGGAATCGAAAACGGCGAGACTTCAATATCCCCGACGATGAACTTCTGGCCGGCGCGGATGTGTTCGATGTGAGCGATACGCTTCGCCGCACCATCCGGCAAAATCCGCTCGATTTCGTAATGCGTCGCTTCGGTGAGGTACACGGGAGCGCGCCAAAACACCGATGCTTGCACCAGTCCGCCGATGTGATCGGAATGTTCGTGGGAAAGAACGATGCCCTCGAGAGTGTCCGGCCGCCGGCCCAGGCTATCGAGGCGCCGAAGGAGTTCCCTTTTGCTGAGGCCCGCGTCAACCAAGAGGCGGGTCCGCTCGGTCTCAAGCAACGTGCAGTTGCCTGAGCTGCCCGAAGCGAGAATTGAAATCCGAAACGAGATGCCTGCCCCCGATGGTGCGGACGCGCGCGCGGCGTCCGATGAGGATGATCGCAAACTGCGCATCGGGCGTCAACGGTGGATGCGGGGCGACGCGTGTTCCGCATCAGGAGGCGAGCAGCTCCGGCGTTAGGCGGAACGAATCGTCGGGGCCCAGGACAGCGGCGGCGATTCGCTCGACCTGGAAACTTTCCTGGGCAATTTGCTGAATTTCATCGGCGGTGACGTCTTCGATGCCGGCGAGGAGTTCTTCGACGGTGAAGAACCGGCCGAAATAGAGTTCATGGCGCGCGAGAAGCGACATGCGCGAGCCGGTCGATTCAAGCGAAAGCACCAGCGAGCCTTTTAGTTGATCTTTGCCGCGGCGCAGCTCTTCGGCGCTGAGCGGCTCGTCTCGAAGGCTGCGAAATTCTTGCAGCACGCTGCGGATGAGCTGCTCGGCAGTTTTCGGCGCGGTGCCGGCGTATACCGAAAGCAGGCCGGCGTCGGAATACGGATTGACGTCACTGAAGACCGCGTAGGCTAAGCCTTGGCGCTCGCGAATATTCTGGAACAGGCGCGAGGACATGCCTCCGCCGAGCACATTGTTGAGCAGCGAAACGGCAAAGCGGCGCTTATCGGCGATGGGATACGACGGCACGCCCAAGCAAATATGCGCCTGGCCCAATTCGCTTTTGCTGCGCGAGACGCGTGCGGGCCGAGGCTGCGGTGGCGGATCGGCAGGCGCCTGGGGCTCGGCGCAGGTGGAGCCGAATTCACGGGCAGCGAGATCGACAAGACGCGCGTGGTCGATGCGGCCAGCGGCGGTGATGATCGCGTTGTTGGGCGCGTAGCTCGTGCGAAACGTCTCGAAAAGCGATTGCCGCGTGAACCCGGAAACGCTTTCGGGCGTGCCGAGAATCGGCCGCCCCAAAGCATGACGCGGCCAAAATCCCTGTGAGAACATTTCGTGCACGACGTACTCGGGATTGTCTTCCTCCATGCGGATTTCTTCGAGCACAACCTGTTTTTCCCGCTCCAATTCCTCTTCGTCAAAGCGCGGGCGCAGAACCAGGTCCGAGAGAAGATCGAACGCGATAGGCACATGCTCATCGAGAACCTTGGCGTTGAAGCAGACGATTTCTTTTTCAGTGAAAGCGTCGAGCAATCCGCCGACGGAGTCCATTTCGCGGGCGATTTGCTCCGCAGTGCGGCGCTCGGTGCCCTTGAAAACCATGTGCTCGATGAAGTGGGCAAGTCCGGCGCGGCCGGCGGGCTCGCGGCGCGAACCCGCGCGCAACCACACGCCGACGGAAGCCGAACGAACGTGCGGCATCGGCTCGGTGATCACCACGAGGCCGTTGGGCAAAACGTCGCGCTCGATCATGCGTGAGGGATCAGGCATTTGGCGTCGATGACGCAGTCGATTCTGGCACACGCTGACGGCGGGCGCCACCGCGGTGGGGCGACGGCCGATCGATTTTCGTTCCAAAGCCGCGGTTGGGAGTTCCCCCCAGATTGACAACAAACCGCGTGGGGGTACCCGCACCCCCGGTATGTTTTGCGTATGAGTGGCAACTACAGGACTTACAGGAAAAGAGTGCGCATGAGTGTGAAAACAAGCGTGTTGATATCGCCTCGTTTCAATGAGTTGCGCACTCTTTTGCAATCGAATGAAAACAAATAATTTGGAAACGCATTTTTGTGTACAAGAGTGCGACTTGTGCGCCATTCCGACAGGTCGGAACTCGAGCGGGTGAGAGCGAAGCGCAGCCCCATTCGAATTGGCAGGAGCGAACATATAGGAGCATAGCATTGATATACACTTGTGTCAAGTACTCAGTGAGTATTCGCAACGATTTCTACAGGGCGGGACGCTTGTGCACGTGGCCACTTTGAGTTACGGAGATTCTGTCAGTGGAAATGCCGGCGACCAAGTGGAAATTGGCCGAATGCGCTGGCGAGATTTATGGTCCGAATCTGCAGGGGTGCGACGTAAGAAGCTACGTGTGCGGTTACGCGTGTTCCAACACTGGTTGCGGTTCCAGCGTCTCGTGCAGTTTTCGCAATAGCGCGTTCTTCGTGAATGGCTTCTGCAGCAAGGCCACGCCATCTTCCAGAAGTCCGCGAGCGACGCCGAAGCCGCCGGCGTACCCAGACATGAAGAGCACTTTCAGACCAGGTCTTATCTCCTGAAGCTTTTTGGCCATGGCCGGGCCACTCATTCCCGGCATCACCACATCCGTCAGCAACAGATCAATCGGTTGATGTTGCTGCGCAATCTTCAGGGCGCTGGCAGGATTGGCAGCTTGCAAGACGGTGTAGCCGTTTTGCGAAAGGATGCTGCAAATCAGCGCCCTCACAGATTCTTCATCCTCCACCACCAGGACGGTTTCTGATCCGTTGAAGGTCTCGGGCACGAGATCGCCTGCCGAAGCCTGCCGCGCCGGTTGATCGACACGTGGCAGATAGACCTTGAATGTAGCGCCTTGCCCGAGTTCGCTCTGAACCAAAACGTATCCGCCACTTTGCTTGACGATCCCGTACACGGTCGCAAGCCCCAACCCCGTGCCCTTGCCAACATCCTTTGTGGTGAAAAACGGTTCGAATATATGCGCTTTGGTGTCCTGGTCCATTCCCACGCCCGTATCCGAAACGGTCATTACAACGTAGCGGCCGGGAACGCAGGGAGCATGCTGACGAGCAGATTGCGCGTCCATTTCGACCTCAGCGGTCTCGACAGTCAATTTCCCGCCCAGCGGCATAGCGTCGCGCGCATTCACGGCCAGGTTCATCAGGATTTGCTCGATTTGCCCCGGATCAACTTTGACGGAGCCGATATCGGGCGCCAACTTGGTCTGGAATTCGATATCCTCTCCGATCAAGCGGCGAAGCATCTTCTCTGTCTCGACGATGATGGAGTTGAGATTCAGAATCTTGGGTTCCAACACTTGCTGCCGGCTGAATGCCAGCAGCCGGCGGGTGAGTCCGGCAGCGCGATCGCCGGCTTTCTTGACTTCTTCGATTTGTTTGTGCGCCCGAGCGTCCAAGCCAGGGTTTTCGAGAAGGACATCGCTGTAACCGATGATCACGCTGAGCAGATTGTTGAAGTCGTGGGCCACGCCTCCCGCGAGCCTCCCGACCGATTCCATCTTCGACGCTTGCTGCAGCTGCTCTTCCATGGACTTGCGGTCGGTGATGTCCAGGCCGATTCCCGCCACAAAAAACTGGCCTGATGCGTCTTGGATCGGGAACTTATAGCTCAACCAGATGCATTTCTTTCCGTCCGCACTCGATGCTTCCTCCGTGACTTCTATCGCATGGCCCGCGGCCAGCGCGGCCTGGTCGTTGTTCCTCAACTGCTCGGCCATCGCAAGCGGGTAGACTTCGAGATCGGTCTTGCCTATTCGTTCTTCCGGCCGGACACCGAGGGATTTTTGAAAGGTCTCGCTAATGTAAACGTAACGGCCCTCCACATCTTTGATCCAAGTGACCGTGGGACTGTTGTCCATGAATAGCCGGAAGCGTTCTTCGCTCTTACGCAGCGCGTCTTCGGCCTGTTTGCGCTCGGTGATGTCACGGCCAATCCCCATGATGCCGACCACCTGCCCGAGTTCGTCGCGCCAGGGAACTTTCGATGTCGAGGTCCACTGCGAGATTCCGTGGGCGTCCACCGTCCTCTCCTCTTGATTCAATACCGACCGGCCGGATTGGAGGATGGCTTGCTCATCGGAAAAGAAGGCCGTTGCCAGTTCTTTGGAAAAGAAATCGAAGTCCGTCTTGCCGAGCAATTTATCGGGATTGTTCGCACCCATCAGCCCGGCAACGGCGCGATTGGCCACAACGAAACGGCTCGCCGCGTCCTTGACATAAATATAGTCGGGCATGTTATCGATCAAGGTGCGCAGCAGCCTGCGCTCCTCAGAAAGAGCTGTCGCCGCGCGTTTGCGCTCGACGACGAACCATCCCAACAGGACAACGATGGCTCCCAGGAGAACGACCGCGGCGACCAGCAAGCGCTGCCTGCGTTCTGCGGCCAGCACGTAGAACACTGCGGCGATCGGGGGCAAGGAGGGTTCGTGCCACCGAAACTCGGTGCCGATCAGCGTGCCGTCCGTGGCCATCGTGCCCAGTGCATCCCGAAGAACGTTCGCCGCCTGCACCGCTCCCGGCCGGCGATAGCTGGCACCGATGCCTAATCTTGTCAAAAGGCTCGGAGGATTCACTATATGCAGCGGAATGTTTCGGCATTCCTCAGGCATCGTGAATTGGATGAAATTCTGTGTCACGATGGCGACCTGGGCTTTGCCGGTGCAGACAGCGCTGAACTGGTCAGGTGTGTCCGGGACGGGCAGGAACCTCGCGTTCGGGAAGGTTCTCCTCGTAAGCTTTTCCTCGACCGTCCCTGTGGAGCTAGCGATCGTCACATCGGCTGATTGCGTGCCCTGCACAATCGGATCGCTGTTCCGGGAGACAATCCCGTACTCCGTCATGGTCCACGGATCCGAAACGTACAGACGCCCTTTTCGCTCCGGTAAGTCGGCCAGCAACGGCCATAGGTCCACCTGGCCGGACTCCAGTGCCACGTCCGTCCCTTCAGGCGAATAAATCCATTCAAGCTTGATGCCGCTTCGGCGCGCGGCCTCATTCAGAAGATCGACTGCATTGCCGGCAGGCTTTCCATCGGGACCTGGGAAATGCTCTCTGCCCGAATTATAGAAACCGATTCGGAAGGTGGTCTTGAGCAGGCGGGACGTGCGCCACTGGCGAACTGCGACCGCGCCGAGGCTTGCGAGCAAGCCCGCGGACACAACGGCAAGCAATGCCAATGTTCGACGCGTATGTGAGTTTCTCAACGTGACCATTCCCAAGTGTCGCCTTAGCCGCTTCGCCTACTGCTCGCACCCGTGCTTCGAGCCTCGAAGGAAGCACTACGGCGATCACTTGCTGCTTGCGGGACATCCGGTGACTGGGCAGGAATCAAAATCTAGACGTCGGACGCCAATTACATGACCGCCGGCCGTGCCGTACGGGTCGCGCAAACGCTCTTCGAGGTGTTGGGGCCCTCAGTCGGCAAGGGGCAATTCGCCGGACGAATCTATCGTCGCGTTTCAGTGCTCATCCGGCAATGGTACTGTGCTGCGCTAGGCACTGGCAGGGTGATAGCGGGGTCCTAGAGGCAGAATTCAGCTAATCCCGGTTCCACTTTGGCACAATCCCCCGGAGGGGTAGTGATTCGCCTGCCGTAGGCAAAGTCGAGGCAAACACAAAGAGTCCGCCTCCGCTGGCCGCCAACCCGCCTGTACGTTCCGGCGACTCTTGCAATCCGATCTCGGGCTGCGGGCTGTTAGGAGCGGGCGCGAGCGGCGCGCATTATTTGAATGAAGCCGAGTCGGCCGAGAAGACCGCTCGCCGTGACGATGGCGCCCATCAGCGCGCCCATGATGCCGAGCATGCCGGCGTCGCAACCCGTGAGATACAAATTTTTGATCGGGGTACGCGGGCCGAGCCACGGCGTCTCGTATTTTTCCGGCGTGCCGGGAAAGCCAATGATCGTTCCCGATGGCGCGGCCGTGAAGTTTTCAAATGTCAGCGGAGTGCCAAGCTCGGAGTATTCCACGAGGTCACCAAATCCGGGGTGATGGCGCTCGATTAGATCCATCAGCGCTTTCGTAATCCGGTTTTTCGCGGATTCGTAGTCGTCGCCACGCCGGCGCCAGGGTTCATCGCGAAATGCTTCCAGGGAGGCATACGATAAGGGCGCAATAATCTCCGCAGTATGGCGTTGCGCGCGGGGATCCTTCAGCGACGGGAACGAAAGATAGGCCATCGGGGCGCGGCCGTTGAGCAGTTCGTTGCGCCGGGCAAAAATGGCGTCGTGGCCGAAAGAATCAAAGATCCAATAATTTCCGCCCGTGAAACCCAACTTGCGTGGATCACTGCGCAAACCAAGAAAAAGTTCGACAACCTCGAAGCCTTCCGGCAACGAATTGAGCTGGTCGCGGAAAGCCACCGCCGATGCGGGCAGCATGCGCGTGAACGTGTTCCATGCTCCTGCGTCGGATACGATCACCGGCGCGCGAAATTGGGCGCGACTTCCCTTTTTGCCTTTGCCGATTCTGACGTCGACGCCGACGGCGCGGTCGCCTTCCAAAATAATGTTGGTGACTTCGTGGTTGGCCAGCAGTTCGCCGCCCGCCGCGCGAATCACGGCGCCTGTGGCTTTGGCGATTTCGCCCGCGCCGCCCGCCGGATACCATGCGCCCTCCAGGTAGCTCGACGCGACGATGGCGTGCGTCGCGAATGAGCTGCGCGAGGGAGGCAATCCATAATCGCCCCACTGCGACGCGATCACGGCGCGCAGGTACGGATCGCGGAATCGCCGTTCGAGATAATGTCCGGTGGTCTCTTGCGAAGGGTCGTGCGTTAGGCGATTCACGGCGCGGACAAGCCCGCCCAGCAGCCCAGGGCTGGCCTTCGCCATGAAACAGCGATTCGTCCAGCCCATGACGGACTTTAGATCGAGGAAGTACTGCTCGATGTTCGAGCGTTCGTTCGGAAACGCGTTGATCAGCGCGCTTCGGTAATTTGCCCGGCCTTTGCAGGCTTTTATTTCGAGGTTGGGATAATCAAAGTTGTCGTAAACATCGGGCAGCGGGCTCCACTTCACTCCGCCTTCGGTGACGAAATCGAACAGTTGGCGGCCCATCATGCCTTCGCCCATTTCGCCGACGTAGTGAAGCCCGACGTCCCAGGACCATCCGCCGGGTCGCGTGAACGTGTGGGTGAAGCCGCCGATCTTGAAATGGCGCTCCAGCACAAGCACGCGCCATTTGCGCAGCTTGGCCATGATGCTGGCGAACGCCAGTCCGCCCATGCCGGAGCCGATGACGATCGCGTCCCAGTGCTGCGGATCGGGGGCCGAGGATTCTTGCGGTGCGGCAAGTGCGTGGGACGCCATTGGGGGATCTCCTATGTGGACAGCGACCACATTGTTGCGCTTCATGTTGACACTGTCAACACATTTCTGCTAGCATTTCCACCGTGCCCACCGCGCGCACTTATCACCACGGAAATCTTCGCGAGGCCCTGCTGAAGGCCGCGCTTGGGCTAGTTCGCAAAGCCGGGCCGCAGGGCTTCACGCTACGCGAGGCCGCGCGCCGCGCAGGCGTCTCCCACAATGCTCCGTATCGCCATTTCAAGAGTCGCGATGAGTTGTTGGCGGAGGTTGCCGCGGAGGGATTCGAGCGGCTGACGAAATTCATGGAGCAATCCGCCGCGCAAGGCGCGAGCCCGCTCGAACGCTTCCAACTAAGCGGCCGCGGATATGTTCGCTTCGCGCTGCAGTACCCCGAGCATTTCGCGGTGATGTTCGACCACCCGGGGCTCGCCCAGGCCAGCGCGCATTGCGGAGAAGCGAGCGGGCAAGCCTTTATGGCGCTGCTTGGTTATGTCCGCGATTGCCAGGAAGTGGGCGCGCTGCCCGCGGGTGATCCCCAAATGTTGGCGCTGATGGCTTGGTCCGTGGTCCACGGAGTGTCAAAGCTGGCCGTCAGCGGACATCTGCCCTTCTCATCGCAAGGCGATGTGCTGGAGTTCGCCGCGTCGCTAATCAGCACGCTGGGGACGGGGATGACGCGCAGTGCTGCGACTGGGGCACCTGAGCAGACTCTGTGAAAGTGTCTCGATCAAGCGAGGCTTAGGGTTTCTTTAGTGCCGCGGACCAGTTGGTGACGAGCGTGAGCGGCGTTGTGCTGGTCGGCGCGAGTGGGCTGGCGACGATAAACTTTCTTCCGTCGCTCGTGACGTCATACGATGCCCCGGTGCCCGTGAAAGCGTTTGACTGAAACAATGTTTGCGTCTTGCCGATTGCGAGCGAGGCACCTTGCTCCTGAATCTCCACCGACATCAGCTTGTTGTCCTCGGAAATATAAAATAGGCCCTTCCCATCCGCGCGCCAGCGCGGTTGCGAACCTCCACCCGATGAGACCTGCCATTTGCCGCCGCCCTGCGGGAACGAAACAACAAAAACCTCCCGCTTGCCGGATTCGTCGGAAGAGTAGGCAAGCCATTTCCCGTCGGGAGAGAATGCCGGGGTCAGAAGGTTAAACTGGCTTTGCACGAGCGGAAATGGCTTTTTATCTCCGAAGAGCGGCAGAATCCATATGTTGAGTCCGCCGCCGCCTTGTGTATCCAGGCGCGAATACGCGATGTAGCGGCCGTCGCGTGACCAATCGCCAAGCATCTTCTCCGAAGTGTCGTCGATCAAAGGTTGACTGTTTCCGGTGCCGTTCGCGGCCTTCTCATAAATACTCAAATTCCCGCTGGTTGTTGAAGAGAAGGCGATCTCCGAACCATCCGGCGACCAGGTGGGCCAACCGTGAGCGGAAGGATCAAACGTGAGCCGCGTAGGGACTCCGCGAGCCAGATCCACAAGCCAAAGATCAATATTGGACGATTGCGGATCTTCATAGGCCTCGGCCAGCGTCTTGCCGTCGGGCGAGAGCCGCAAGCCTTGGATGAGGCCTGGATCCCCGACAGTGCTCAACTGCTTCCCGGCTGAATCCAACCAGGCAACTTGACTTCGATCGGCCTCAGCCTCCGAGTAAACGAGTTCGCCGTGTTGGGAGACGGAAAAATGACCGAGCCGAAATTTCTCCGGGTTGGCGACATGCTCGGCGATCGGAACGGCGTCACCGGATAGCTTCAGGTCCGCGGCGTCGAAAGTCTGCACCATGAGCGTCTCTCCACGCAGGAAAAGCAGATACCCGGACGCATAGAGAGCATCGCTGTCGGCCGGGAACAGAAACTGGCCGGCCTTGCCATCAAGCGACGCAACATAAATTCCATTGGGACCCGAGCCAGCGACAGCGAATGGATTTCCCGCCCAGTACAGGAAATGATTGCCGTCGGGAAGAAAAACCGGCCAGCGGACAGTGAGCAATCCGTTTGTTGTGCTTAGGGAGGCGAGCGGTGTGGAACTACCGCCAGCAGCGGAGACCTGCTCGAGTGATCCGGATACCTTAGGGGTGAATACAATTACGCCGCCCGCGCTCCACGCGCCTCCGCGCCCGTTCGGCGCGTCGCAAACCGTCTGGGCTGGCCCGCCGGAGACATCGATCTTCATCAGTTTGCCGGATGCGAAGAAGCCGACGAAAAGACTATCAGGCGACCAGAACGGAAACGATGCGCCTTGAGTGCCTTCGAGCGGACGGGCGCTCAGGGAATCGAGTTCGCGCACCCAGAGCATCGCTTTTCCGCCGGTGTCGTGCGCCACGAATACCAGACGCTTGCCGTCAGGGGAGACGGCGGGCGTTCCGGACGATGCAGCGAAATCAAAAGTGGCTTGGTCGGGAGCAAGAATGTTGGAACGAACGGAGCGCGCAGGAACGGAAGCTTCGCGCCAATACAAGATTGCGAATAATGCTGTCGTGGTGAAAAGAAGGGCGGCCGCCGCCCACGGCAACGCACGGCGCCACGGCGGTTGGGTCGCCGCAGGAGCAGCGGCGGCCACGCTGACCGGCGCCGCCACATCGAAACCGCTTGCACTTGCCTGCGCGGACGGGTTCAGCGTTTGCTCGATCGCGATGCGAGCTTCGCCGATGGCTTGCAGGCGCTGCTTCGGATCCTTCAGCAGGCAGCGGCGCAAGAGCTTCTGAATGCTTGCGGGCGTGTCCGCCGGCAGCGCGCTCCAATCGGGATCGACTTTCAGGACTTCGGCCAGCGTGTCGGAAACCGTTTCGCCGCTGAAGGGCTGCTTGCCGCTGAGCATTTCGTAAAGCACGCAGCCGAACGCCCAAATATCCGAGCGGCGATCGGCCGACCGACCCTTGGCTTGTTCGGGCGCCATGTACGCCGCAGTGCCCAGAATCATTCCGGCGCGCGTGGACCCGATCGTCAGCGTGGGCGAATTTGAGATGTTGGCGGCAGCGTCTTGCGTTTCGAGCGCTTTCGCCAAACCGAAATCGAGGACTTTCACCGCACCGTCGGGCGTGACCTTCACGTTCGCGGGCTTCAGGTCGCGATGCACGATGCCGCGCTCGTGCGCGAATTCGAGCGCCTCGCAGATTTGCTTGGCGATGGGGAGGGCTTCGCCAATCGGCATCGCACCCATCTTGACGCGATCCGCTAGCGTCGGGCCTTCGACGAGTTCCATCACAAACGCGTGCACGTTGCCGGAATCTTCGAAGCCATAGATTGCGGCGATGTTCGGATGATTGAGCGACGCGAGAAGTTGTGCTTCGCGATGGAAGCGGCCCAGACGCTCGGCGTCCGCGGCAAAAGCGTCAGGCAAAACTTTCAGTGCGACTTCGCGGCGAAGCTTCGAATCGCGCGCGCGATACACTTCTCCCATCCCGCCCACGCCGAGCGGGCCGACGACTTCGTAAGTGCCGAGACGCGTGCCGGATGCGAGCGCCATGTGGGGCGAGATTATACATTGGCGACGCCTGTAGCGGCAGTTCTGTTGACGCTGCGGCGCGGCTGGAATAGAGTGCGGGCCGCTGTTGCGGCGCGGCGTTTTCGGCGTGGCGAGATATTTTTGGATTTACGACAGGCTTTGGAGGCACGCGATGTTCGATTCCAATCAGCAGGTTTATCCCGACCGGGTTCCGCAGATTGTGTCGGTGTCCGGCGTGAACGTGCGCGCGGATTTGGTGTTCACCGACGCGAAGGGGCGCGACAACAACCGGCAGCAGAAAGCCGCGGAGAAAGCGCTGGCCGCGCTGCAATCTGTTCTGCCGCGGCTGATGGGCCCGAATGAAGTGGTGCTGGCGATCGGTTTCGCGCAGACGCAACCCTCGATATTCGAGCAATATTTTCTTGGCTGGAGCGTGTTCTTCATCGGAAGAGCGTGCCTTGTAGTCACCAACCGCGGCCTCTTGCGTTTTCGCATCCGCAGCACCGGATGGGCCGGCTGGACGTGGGACAACGGCGTGCAGGGCATCGGGTGGGGCGATTTAGCCGAAGTTCGGAAGCGGGGCATAGGCAACCGGTACTTGACGCTACGGTATCGCAGCGGCGGAAAGGAGAAACTTTGGCGCATGCAAGCAACGTTTTGCAAGAAGGTTGTGACGTTGGCGCCGTTGTTGCTGAATGCGAATCTAGCGGAATCGACACCTGCGGCCGGTCCGATATCGCTGTGCCCAAAGTGCCTAGCACCACTGGCTGCTGGCGTATACCGTTGCCCGCAGTGTGGACAGGTGTTTCGGGACGAGAAGAAATTGTTCTGGCGAACCCTACTGATTCCTGGCGGCGAGTTCTTTTACGTTCGCCTGGCTGGATGGGGCATCTTGCAAGCATTGGTCGAAATTGTGCTTCTGGTCGCTGTGATTGGGCTGTTGGCCGACGCCGTCACTAGTAGCGGCAGCGACGCCGAAACGAATGTGGCTGCGGCGGGATTAATATTCCTGATCTGGGTCGTCCATAAATTGGCCGCGCACGCTCAGTGCCGTCGCGTTGTTAGAACCTTCCTTCCTATCGATTGAGGGTTTTGAGCGGCTCTTCCGCACACCAACCAGCCTCGATTCCACTGGTCGCGCGTTTTGAAGCGCTGCGAGTTATCATGGCTCGACGTTCCACGGAACCTTCAATGCCGGTCGAACTGCTGGGAAAATCGATTGAAGAGCTGCGCGAGTACGTTGCGTCGCTGGGCGAGGCGCCGTATCGCGCGAAGCAAATCTACCGCGCGATTTACGCCGAGCGGCGCTTCGGTTTCGCATTGATGACCAATCTTCCCGTGGCGCTGCGCGCGCGACTGTACGCGGAGGCACGCATCTCCGCGCCGGGCGTAGTGCGGCGATTCCCTTCCGCCGACGGATCGGTCCGCTATCTAATGGCGCTCGGGACAGATTCCGCGCGCGCGTCGCAAATCGAAGCTGTGTTCATGCCGTCAGAAGGACGCCAGACGATTTGCATCTCAACGCAAGCCGGCTGTGCCGTGGATTGCCATTTCTGCTTGACGGCGCAATTGGGATTGATCCGCAATTTGACGGCGGGCGAAATCGTGGGCCAAGTTCTGATCGCGCTCAGCGAGAACGCCGCGGCGCTGGCTCCACGCACGAACATCGTATTGATGGGTCAGGGCGAGCCGCTGCTGAATTACGAGCCGGTGATGGCCACAGTGCGAATTATGTTGGACGCCGAAGGCATGGGAATCACGCCGCGCCACGTGACGCTTTCGACCAGCGGCATCGTGCCGGGGATCGAACGGCTGGCACGCGAGCCGGTGCGACCGAAGCTGGCGATCTCCTTGAACGCCTCCACGGACGAGCAGCGCGACGCCGTGATGCCGATCAATCGCAAGTATCCGATCGCGATGCTGCTCGATGCCTGCCGGCGATACCCGCTGCGAACCTGGGAGCGGCTGACATTTGAATACGTGTTGCTGGGCGGAGTGAACGATGCGCCGGAGGACGCGCGGCGCGTGGCGCGATTGATTGCGAATCTTCGCGCGAAGGTGAATTTGATACCGTGGAATCCGGGTGCGCTCCCGTATCGCGCGCCCGAGGCGGCGCGTGTCGAAGAGTTTCGGCGCGTGCTGACGGATAAAGGCGTGTCCGCTTTTGTGCGGCTTTCGCGCGGGCAGGACGTGTTCGCTGCGTGCGGGCAATTGGCGCTGCTGGAATTTTCGGCGACGGCTCTGCCGGTGCTGCCGATTTCTTAGTATCGCGTCGGACCGTGGAAACAGAGCCCCAGTGACTCCAGGGGCTAAAGCCCCATTCCCTTCCAGCCGCTTACGTGGGAGCTAAAGCTCCCACCTCCTAAAGAAAACGTCGAGAGAACCGCGCGGGCATTAGGGGCGGAGGCCGATTGCGGCCATCAGGCGGCCGGTGGCGGCGCCTTCGCGGCGGTAGCTGAACAATAGTTCGGTGCGGCACGCGGTGCAGAGTGGGCTGACGACGATGCGCGTGTGCGACACGCCGGCGTCGAGCAATTGCCAGCGATTGGCGGCGCGCAAATCGAGATGCACGCGCGGCGGCGGAGGCTGGTGGCCCGGCGGCATCAAGTTGAGCCAGGGCAAAGGGTTCGGCTCCTCGCCGTACGCCAAGCGATCGAACGGGCCCGCAAACCATTCCTTCGCGGCGTCAAATTGGCCGGCAAAAGCTTGCGCGACTTCGGGGCCGACTTCGTAGCAGCACGGGCCGATGCTCGGGCCGATCGCAGCGAGGACGTCGGCGGGACGCGTGCCGAACGTCACGTGCATTCTGCCCAGAACTTTCTGCGCGATGCGCGCGAGCGTGCCGCGCCATCCCGCGTGGACCGCGGCGGTGAATCGGTGGCGAGTATCGACGAGCAGGATCGGCGCGCAATCGGCGGTCTGCACGGCCAACAGTATGCCGGGGACTTGCGTGAGCAGCGCGTCGGCGCGCGGGGGCTCCGATGGAACGCGCGCGTCGGCGATTATGTGAATCACGTCGGAATGAAATTGCCGCGCGGTGAATAACGGCCAATCGGCGGCGCCCATCGCGGCGGCGAAACGCCGGCGGCGCTCGGCAACAATGGCGCGCGCATCGTTTTCGGTGAAGCCAAGATTGAACGGCGCAGCTTTTTTCCCGCCGATGGTATCGAGGCGCGTGCTGAAGCCGTGAACGAGCCACGGCAATCGCGCGAGCGGCTGCGCGGCTAGCGTGCACGTACCGTTCGCGCGCCGCGAACTCCAATTCTTGGCGTCGCTGGCTGTCGGTGGCGCGGCGAGGATTTGCCGCACGTGCTTCTTGCGCGGGGTTCGCAACTTGTGGGCCGGCTTCTTCGTGCGCGTCGTTTTCGTCACGGACGTCACTGTATCGCGGTCCGTCGAGATGATTCCATCGCAGCGCGGACGAAGTATCGCACCATAGCCGCTGAGAACGTACCGCCGCGCAATGTATAATTGCCGGCCGGCGCAGGATTCGCTGGAAGCGCCGCGAGAGCAGGGCAAACGCCGCGATGATCGTCGGACTGGGAGTGGATTTGGCCGAGGTGAGCCGGCTGCGTGCCGCAATCGAGCGGCGCGGGCAGGCGTTTCTGCGCCGCGTTTACACCGAGCGCGAAATCGCGTACTGCGAACGCTTCCACAATAAATTTGAGCGTTACGCCGGCCGTTTCGCCGCCAAGGAAGCGACGATGAAGGCGCTGGGCACCGGATGGACACACGGCGTGCGCTGGGTGGATATCGAAGTGGCGCGCCACGCGAGCGGCAAGCCAACGCTTGCGCTGCACGGCGCAACGCTGGCCATCGCCGAGCATTTGGGTGTGAAAAACATCACGGTGAGCATCACGCACAGCGGCGATTTGGCCTTCGCTCAAGTAATCTTCGAGGGCTGAACCCAGACTCGCTTCTCTCCTGCATACAACGCACGAAATCATGCCAGCCGACGCTCTGCTTCTGGCGCAGCCAACGGCACGGCGGCCAGGCCCGTGGGCGTGACGCTGACGGCGCGCGCTTCAACCATATGATTGGCGGGCCATGCGCCGGGCAACTGCACCTCGATGTTGTTGCTCGAGACCGCGGGCGTGGCGCCGCCCGCAACTTCGCGCGGCGATCGGCGCAGTGTGAGGACAGATAGCGTCTTGCCGATTTGCCGCGCAAGGAATGCCGATTTCTTTTCAGCCGCTAACGCGCGCAATTCGCGGGCGCGGCGCAGAATCTCCAGCGGTGCGACTTGGCCGGCGAGATCGGCGGCAGGAGTGCCGGGACGCGGCGAATACGAAAACACGTGCAGATACGTAAAGGGCCTGGCGCGCAGGAATTCGAGCGTTGCGCGGTGATCATACTCAGTTTCGCCGGGGAAACCCGCGATCACGTCGGCGCCGATGGCGGCGTCTGGCAATCGCGCGGAAATCCACTCCAGACGCCGCGCGTAATGCTCGGCGCGATACCAGCGGTGCATCGCGGCGAGAACCCGGTCGGACGCCGATTGCAGCGGAATGTGAAAGTGCTGCGCAATGCGCGCAGTGGAAGCGACGAGCGCGATCAGGTCTTCGGTGACGTCCATGGGCTCGATCGAGCTGAGGCGCACGCGCTCCAGAGGCGTGCGCTCGAGGATCAGGCGCAGCAGCGCAAGCAAATTCACGCGCGGAACCAGATCGCGGCCGTAACTGCCCAAATGAATTCCGCTCAGCACGATTTCGCGATAGCCGCGCGCGACAAGAACATTCAATTCGTCAAGGACGCGCGCCGGCGCGAGGCTGCGGCTATTGCCGCGCACCGACGGTATGACACAAAACGTGCAGCGATGATTGCAGCCGTCCTGGATCTTGAGCGTGGGCCGCGTGTGCCGCGCTTCGCCGCCTTCGATGGGCGCAACGAGCACGTCGGTCAGCGCGAAGGCATCGCCGACGAAAATCGGCGCGCGGCGCGGCGTGGGAGCGAAGTGCGGAGCGGAGCCGAGCGCGCCGAGCGTCGCCACGGGAACGAAGTCCGCGCGAGCGGGCGACGATTCGGTGGCGGCGAAAGCTCCGCCGAATTCCGCGAGCCGCGGAATCTCCGGCTTATGCGAATTGCCGACGACGTACGCCATGCCGGGAAGGGCGGCGAGATCTTCCGGCGCGCGCTGCGCATAGCAACCCGTGGCGATGATGCGCGCGGCTGGATTTGCGCGATGGATGGCCCGGATCGCGCGGCGCGCCTGCGCATCGGCCGCCGCTGTGACGGTGCAAGTGTTCACGACGACGACGTCCGCCGCGGCCGCGACGGTCGCGACATTGAAACCGCGCGAAAGCAACTGGCGCTCGATGGCGGCGGCATCGGCTTGCGTGGCGCGGCAACCGAACTGTTCGATGAAAAAAGTGGCCATACGTGCCGCGAGCGGCGGCGCAAAGGCCATCATTATAACAATGCGCGCGCGGCGGCACGCGAATTCCTATTGCCGGACGCGCGCGACTTGCCGCAAGATGACTTCTTCGCAAAGGACATGCCATTGCATTTGATAGCCATCGCGTTGGGAGCGGTCGTCGGCGTCCTGGTGGGATTCATGGGCGTGGGCGGCGGCGTGGTGTTGATTCCCGTGATGGTCTATTTGCTGCACTTCGATCAGCACGTGGCGCAAGGCACTTCGCTCCTGATGCAAATTCCTCCGCTGGGCATCGGCGCGCTGCTGGTCTACTGGCGGCGGCGCGAAGTGGATTTGATCGCGGGCATTCTGTGCGCGTTGGGATTTCTGCTGGGCGGATATTTCGGCAGCGTGCTGGCCATTGGAATCGCATCGCGCCAATTGCGCGCGTATTTCGCGCTGTTCCAGATGGTCGCCGCCGTGCTGCTGTGGAGACGCAAACACAAGCACGCCGCGCCCCCGCCGGAGGCGGCCGATGCAGCATAAACAATTGGTGCACTGGGGAGCGCTGCTGCTGGTGGCGTGCGGCGTGGGCGTGCTGGGCGGAATGTTCGGACTGGGCGGCGGCGTGATTCTGGTGCCGCTGCTGGTGCTGCTATTTTCGTTTGACCAGCATCGCGCGCAGGGAACCACGCTAGTGGCGCTGGTGCCGCCGACAGGTCTGCTGGGGCTACTGAATTACGCGCACGCGCACGAAGTGGATTGGATTTTCGGATTGCTGCTGATGCCGGGTGTTTTCTTGGGCGGCTTTCTCGGCAGTTGGCTGGCGCAGAAGCTGACGCCCGACCGTATGCGCCGCGCGTTTGCGGCGCTGCTGTTTGTGCTGGGCGCGGCGCAATTGATTGTGGCGATCTGGAAGTAACCTGGTTTTCTCCTCCTCTGGCATGGTTCTTGCTCATTCTTAACTGCGGGCTACGTGCAGGCCGTGTGTTGGCCTCGCGCCGTCAAAGTCGATTCCAGATTGGGATTTCGAGTCGGACTGGGAATCTCAAAATGCCGATAGCGCTTCGCAAATGAATGCTCATCGTCCACTCACCGACAGGATCGATTGGGTGTGGCGTGCTGCGCTTACTGTGGCGCTGGCTTGCGCCGCATGGGGCTCGGCGCGCGTGGGCGTTGCGGCGTGGTACTCGCGGCGCGGAAGCAAGCGGGATCTTGCGCGCGCAATCCGGTGGGCTCCTGCGAATGCCGAAAACGATGCGGCGCTGGCGCGTCTGTATGAGCTTGCCGGGGGAATAGACGCGCGCGCGCGCGCTTTGCAGTTGCGGCGGCAGGCCACGCAGCTTGAGCCCGGCGACGCGACCTACTGGCTTGAGCAGGCCATGAGCGAGGACGAAGCGGGCCAGCCCGAAAGCGCGGAGCCGGATTATCTGCGAGCGCGCGCGTTGTTCCCGTTTTCGCCGGACGTGAATCGCGCGCTCGGCGAATACTACTTGCGGCAGGGGCGCATCGACGACGCGCTGGGCGCGCTGCGATTGGGTATTGCGGCCGATCCCGGCATGCGCGCCGATGTGTTCGCCGAGCTGTGGCGCGCGGGCGTCGATACGCACGAAGTGCTGCGCCGCGCGGTGCCAGCGGACCGCGAAGCACTGGTGGCGTATCTCGACGCGCTCGCCGCCGTCGGCGATCACCGGGATTCCCGCGCGGCTCAGCGCGTAGATCACCTTCAGGCAGGAATCGCCGTCCTGCGTGACGATCGGAATTTTCACGACGACGTTCGCTGCCCAGCGCGAAAACGTCCGCCCCTGCGCGATCATCTGTGCCGGTTCGGTCGCCGTGACTTCGATGGAAAGCGGGCGGTGTCCCAATAGCGCCGCCAGACGCCGCGTCGTAGACTCAAGCTCGCCCGCGCCATCCTTCAGCAAAATACTGGGGTTGGTGGTCACACCGTCCACCACGCCTTCGGCCAGCCAGTGCGTCAGTTCCTTTTCATCGGCGGAGTCCAAAAAGATTTGCATCGCGCTCTCCTCGCATCTTTTCGGCGCGCCGTGCTGATCAATGCGCCGGGATCAAATCGATCGTTTTGAACGAAACCCTCAGGCCGTCGCGCTTTGCGCCGCGTGTTCGTGTTCTTCTTCCCCGTAGTAGTCGTACCGGTAATATCGGTAGTAGTCGTCGCCGGCGCGGACATCCAGGTTGTTCAGCACCACGCCGATCAGGTTCGCGCCGACGTCTTCGGCGTAGCTTTGCGCGCGCTGCGCCAATTCCCGCGGCGTGACGCCGCCCTTGACCACCAGGATCACGCCTTCCACCAGCGTGGCGAGAATGCGCGCATCGGAAACATTCAGCAGCGGCGGCGAATCCACGATCACGAATTGATATTCGGCGCGCGCTTCATCGAGCATCACGCGCATGCGGTCGGAGGAAAGCAATTCAGCGGGATTCGGCGGCACCGGACCGCACACCAGCGCGTCCAGATTCTCGATGCCCGATGGCAGCACCGCCGCGCGCCAATCTTTTTGCCCCGTGAGATAACTCACCAGACCCATGCCATTGGCGATGTCCAGCGCCTTGCGAATGCTGGGCCGCCGCATATCGCCGTCGACGATCAGCACGCGCTGATTCAGTTGCGCGAGCGATATCGCCAGATTCACCGAAACCGTCGTCTTGCCTTCCGATGGGCGCGGACTTGAAACCAGCAGCGTGCGTGGCGGCTGATTGGCGCTCGAGAGCATCACCGAAGTGCGCAGTCCGCGAAATGCTTCGGCCAGCGCCGCGGGTGGCTCGATGCCGCCGGCAATGCGATACCAGCTCTTCGGCGCATTTTCCACCGTCCGGGAATGACCGTTCGATCCATTGCCATGCGCACCGGATCCATTCGCATGAACACCATTTCCGGCCGCTGCGGCGCCGGCGCGCTCAGGCAATCCGTACACGCTGTGCCGCTGACCGTTCAACGATTCAACCGAAGGAATTAGCGCCAGCGCCGGCAAGCCCAAATACCGCTCGATGTCCTCCGAGGATTTCAAACTGTTGTCCAGATGCTCTTGCAGAAACGCGCCGCCCACTCCCAGTCCAATTCCCAGCACGAACGCCAGCGCCAGATTCAGCGGAAGATTCGGCCGCGCGGCTTTGCGCGGAGCCACGGCCGCATCCACCACGCGAATGTTGCTGGCCTTCAGTCCCGCGGACACCCCGGTTTCTTTCAAGCGCTCCAGCAATCCTTCGTAGAGTTGCCGGTTGGTGTCCACTTCGCGCTTCAGAATGTTGTATTGCACCGAGCGCGAGGCGATCTGATCGGCGTCCTTCTGCTGCCCGGCGAACGCTTGCTCCACCAAATCTTCGCGCCGCACCGCGGCCTGATAATCGTTGGTCAGTTGATCGGCGGCGCGCTGGCGTTCGCGCGTGATGATGCTGGTGATTTTGTCTTCTTGGTTTTGCAGTTCGCGGACCTTGGGATAATCCGCTGTGAAGGTCGTTTCCAACTGCGCCTTTTGCTTTTCGACCTCGGTAAGTTGCTCGGTCAGATCTTCGATCAGCTTGTTGTCCGCCACGCCGGGCAGCGCATCGATCTGCCCGGCCTGCACCAATCGATAGAGCGATTCCTTCTGGTAGCGATCCGCCTGCGCGCGCGTCAGTTCTTCCTGCAGTTGCCGCAGGCGCTCGTCTACGATGTTTTCTTCGGTGCCCTTGTCGTCCTGGAGATACAGCAAGCCGTTGGCTTGCGCGTAGGCTTGCATTTGGTCTTCGGATTTCTCCAGGCGGCCCTTCAAATCGTCCAGTTGTTGCGTCAACCACTCGGAAGCGCGCTGCGTGGCGTCCCAGCGAACGCGTAGATTTTCGTCGATGTCCGCTTCCGCCAAGGCGTTCACGACGCGCGCTGCCAGTTGCGGATCGCTCGATTCAAAACGAATCGCCACCAGCCGGCTCAATTTCACCGGCTCCACCGTGAGCCGGTCCTGAAACACGCCGAGCGCGCGGTCCACCGCCAACGGATCCGGCGGCGCGATTTGCCCGGCCAACTCTCCCGCTCCGCTGGGCGCACGTTTGGCCTTGGAGTTGAATTCCGGCAGAAGGTCCAGCCGCAACTGCTCGATCACCTGCCGCGCCAACGTATCGCTCTGCAGAATCTTGTACTCAGTTTCGAGGTACGTGTCCGAGACAGTCTCCAACTGAAACAGTTCCTGCACGCTCAAAATGTTCGGATTCTCTTTTTCGATCTCCAGCAGACCGCCGGATTGATAGATCGGCGTTTCTCTCAGCGTGCCCACCAACACGACGACAAACAGCACCGTCAGCACCGTCACCACGGTCCAGCGCCGCTTCCGCAGCACGCGCCAGTAGCTCAGTAAGCTTGTCGATTCCTGCATGTCGAGCGTCGCCGGGCGTGAAGCCCTCATCGCCCGCAATCGGTCAAGGCTCTTCGGAGACGGCTCGTAACGCTGAATCTTCGCTTCGTGGTCCGGGATCATCGGGCCGCCCTTCCGATCGTTTCTGGCTGTGCGTTCACTCGGGTCTCCGTCATCTTTCTGCTCGATCTTTTTCGTTCACTTCGCTCTCGGTGTTCTCGCCGTTTCGGCCACAGATCGTCACGGGTGGTAGATCAAAAGTCCGGTCGTGATGGTCTCCAAAGCCTCGCCGCCGCGATAGAGCCCCGAACGCGTGGCGCTGTTGGGCACAAAAACGATGTCGCGCGATTCCAGCGGCAGGTCGTCCTCTTTGCCGCTTAGGATTTTCCCCAGATTGAGGGCGATCTCCGTGCGCTTGCCGCTCACCGGATCGGTCCGGATGATCCGCGCTTGGCTGCGCGCCGCCGTGCTCGTAAGCCCCGCCGCCAGCGAAATCGCCTGCAGCACTGAAATGTTTTCATTCGTGTGCAGCAGGAATCCTCCCGGCTTGTGCACTTCGCCGATCACGTACACCGTGCCGGCCTGCGCGACCTTCACGATGTCGCCGGGGAAAACCAGCACGTTGCTCGTCGGATCGTCGCCTTCAAGAAGCTTCTGGATGCTCACTTCGATCGTCAGGTCCGCTGCCGAAAGCGGCGCATCCTCCGCAGCCGCCGCGGACGCCGCGTCATTCGCCGCGCCGCGAACGATGGTTACGGTGTCGCCCGCGTCGTCGGCCAGGCCTTCGGCCATCGCCAGCAATTCGATCAGCGATTTCGCTCCGCGAATCTGGTACACACCCGGCTTCGAGACGGCGCCAAACACGGAAACGCCGTGGCTCTGCATTTCCTTGACGAACACGGTCACCTGCGGATCCTTCATGTAATGAGCGCGCAACTCATCGGCCAGCGACGCTTCCAGGCCTTGCGGTGTTTGCCCCGCCACCGGCACTGTGCCGAGCAGTGGCAAAGAAATGTCTCCGCCAGCCGAGACGCGCACCGTGCGATCCAGGTCCGGCACATCGAACACCGAAATATCCAGCAGGTCGTCCGGGCCGATGCGATAACTCGTCCCGCCAGATGGCAAGGATTCGCGGAGTTGCTGCAGCCGGAAGTTGTAATCCGCCGAAGTCCCGCCTTGCCACGCCTTCGTCGCACTCGCCGAAGAATTCGTCGAGGACGAAGCGGTTTGCGCCGAAGTGCATCGGCACGCAACACCGGCAGCACAACAAACTGATACGAGAAGTGAAGCGACGACAATTCCACGCAGCGATATCAAGTTTCCCCCCAAAAAGAACGAATGGTCTCGGAGCTTTCGGCCCGCGGCCGCCGCTCATTGTCCGGAGTAGCTTTCTGAACCACTCCGGGCCGCCCTAAGAGTTCGGATTTGGAACTCGAATCGGGCGTCTGCACCCTATCTCTTGCAAGCGGTGGGCCAACAAACGGATGGTTCAAAAAACGAGGCGCTGAAACGCGTTCTTCGTTGTGCCGCTGAAATCTTTCACGTATCTTTCCTAGAAGCGATGGTCGATATCCACTGCCACATCCTTCCGGGCCTCGATGACGGCGCCGAATCCCCTGAAATCGCCCTCGAAATGGCGGAGGCGGCCATTGCCGACGGGATCACCCACGTCGTTGGAACGCCGCACGCCAATGCCGAGTTCGCTTTTCGTCCCGAATTGGTACAGCAACGCCGAGATGAACTTCAGGCGAAATTGGGCGATCGCCTCCTGCTCGGCACCGGCTGCGATTTCCATTTGAGTTTTGAAAACTTGCAGGACGCCCAGAAGAATCCGCAGAAATACGCGATCAATCAGAAGCAATACCTCTTGGTGGAATTAGGCGAATTCGCGATTCCGCCGGCGATGGACGATGCTTTGCATCATCTGCAATTGGCCGGCGTTTCCCCGATCGTCACCCACCCGGAGCGCAACCACTTGCTGCGCGCGAAACCCGAGCGGCTCTATGGCTGGCTGCATCAGGGTTGTTACGTCCAAGTGACCGCAGGCTCGCTGCTTGGGCGTTTTGGACGAAGCGCGGCGCAGTGGGTGGAGCAGTGGCTTGCGGAGGATCGCATCCACTTTTTCGCCAGCGACGCGCACAACCTCAGCGGCCGGCCGCTCCGTTTGCGCCAGGCATACGAAAAAGTTGCCTCGCTGCGCGGCGAATCCGTGGCTCAGGCGCTGTTTCAAGACAATCCCGCCGCTGCATTTGAAGGCCGCCCGCTTCCCTACGAACCGGAACAACTGGAAATTTCGCGCGCAGGCGAGGGCGAACGTCGCAAGAAGCGCTTCTTCCTTTTCTGAAGGTGGAAATTTCTTGATTCGATCGCGGCGCAACCCGCCGCGCGCGCTTACAGATCGCAAGCCCAGCACTCACCCGAAGATTTCCAGCACGTCCTCATACCGCTTGAACGGCGCAATCATGTAAGCCCCGGCCAACTCCGTGCGCGCCCAATCCAGCATGCGCCGCGCGATGCGAAACCCGACTTCGCGCGCCGCCGCGCCCGCCGCTTCCAACTCCGCAAGCACAGGATCGGGGATGATGATGCCCGGCACTTCGTTATTCAACCGCACAGCCTGCTTGTGACTGACCAGCGGCCAAATCCCCACCAGCACCGGCACCGCGCACTTGCCGCCGATGCGTTTTTCAAACGCATGCCAGTGCGCGGGATCGAACACCGGCTGGGTCATCAGGAAATGTACGCCGGCATCGACTTTCGCGTGGTAGCGCGCAATTTCGTATTCCAAATCGTCCGCCACGGGATTCAGCGCCGCACCAATCGTGAAATTCGTCGCGCCGCCCAGTGCCTTGCCGGCCCAATCGATGCCGCGATTCAATCGCGCCAGCACATCCACCAGTCCAATCGAGTCAATCTCATACACGCCGCTCGATTCCGGATGATCGCCCAGCGACGGCGGATCGCCCGTGATGCCCAAAATATTGCGCACGCCGCCCACGGCCCATGCGCCCAGCAGAGCGGCCTGCAATCCAATCAAATTCGAATCGCGCGTCGTAACGTGCGGAATCGTCTCGATCCCTTGTGCGGCTAGCGCCCCAGCCAGTTGCAGCGCGTCCATCCCCACGCGCGCCATTGAGCCGCTGTTGATATCGATCGCATCCACGTGACCCGAATCCACGATGCGCTTCACCTGCTCGAACGTCCGCTCCAGTTGCGCGCCGCGCGGCGGATCGATCTCCACGGACACGACAAACTTCCCATCTTGTATTTTTCGCCACAGGACGCTTTCCGGTTCGCGCCGAGGCTCGCGCCGCGCCGCCGCCGCAACCTCCACGTGCGTCGCCGCGGCCGAAGCGGCTCGCGCGGGCCCCATGGTGCGCGTAGCTTCCGCCAGCGCGCGGATGTGCTCCGGCGTCGTTCCGCAGCACCCGCCCAGAATCCGCACGCCCAGCGCCGCGGCTTCCACGGCGAACTGCGCGAAATATTCCGGCGAAGATCGCGGATAGACGATGCGATCCCCCACGCGCTTCGGGAACCCGGCATTGGGCATCGCCACAATCGGCCGCCCCGAACCCGCAAATCCCTCCAGGATCGGCAGCAGTAGTTGCGGACCAACCGTGCAGTTTGCCCCAAGCGCTTGAATATCGAGCGTGGCCAGGTGCGCAACCACGTCCGCCGGCAACGCGCCGCTCAACGTCGAACCTTCCTCGGAGAACGTCACTTCCGCAACGATCGGCAGCACGGAAAATCGCCGAATGGCTTCGATCGCACCGGTCAGCTCATCCAGATCCGAAAATGTTTCCAGAATAAATAGGTCCACGCCGCGCTCTTCCAATGCCGCAGCCTGCTCGCGAAATGCCTCGCGAAGTTCCTCCGCCGAAAGCTCCCGCATGTGCCGCGTGGCGCCCAATGGCCCGATCGATCCCGCCAGCAGCACTTCGCGTCCCGAGGTATCCCGCGCTTCCCGCGCAATTTTCACGCCCGCCGCGTTAATCCGCTCCACTTGCTCCGCCAGGCCAAGCGGCGCGAGTTTCAGCCGATTCGCGCCAAACGTATTCGTCTCGATGATCTGCGCGCCCGCTTCGATGTACTGCCGATGCACGCGCCCGATCACCTCCGGCTGCGTCAGATTCAATTCCTCGAAACAGCGTTGCGCGCCGACAGTCTCGTGCAGCAGCGATCCCATCGCTCCATCGGCGATCAGAATCGCGTCCTGCAATCGCTTATTGAAATCGTCGATTTTCATTGTCCCGATCAGCCGGAATTTGCCGCTGGATGCTCGGCGGGGCTAATGACGCTGCTGCTGTTCCATCAAAGCGGCGATGGTGCTCATCAAATCGAATTTCGTCAGAATATCGAACTTGCCGTCACCCATTTCGACGAACACCGCCGGCCCCTCATGGCTCAACATATATGTTAAGCGCTCCACCGGCGCGGTCTTCGGCACTTGCGGCAGCGGCTTGCTCATCACTTCGCGAATCACCAGCTTGCGCAAATCCTTGCCTTGCAGCGCCAGATTCAAAATCTGATCCTCGTAAATCGCGCCCACCGGCGTCGATTCCTCGAATACCGGCAGTTGCGAAATGTCCTGCGTCTGCATGGCATGTAGTGCGTGAAACACCGTCTGATACGGCCGCGCCACCACCAGTTCGCGCTCTTTCGCGCCGCGGCTCTTGGCTCGCACCACGTCCTCCGCCGTCAGCGTCACTTCCGCGTCCACGTATCCGCGCTCGCGCATCCATTCGTCGCTGTAAACCTTGCTTAAATACCGCGTGCCCGTGTCCGGTAGAAACGCCACGACCATCTGGTCCTTCGCCAGGCCCTTGGCCACGCGCAGCGCCGCCGCCACGCATCCTCCGCCCGAGCCGCCCGTGAAAATCCCTTCCTGCCTCGCCAAACGGCGCGTCCACATGAAACATTCCTCGTCGCCCACTTGCAGGATGTCGTCGAGCACTTTGAAGTTCATCGTGGACGGAAAAATATCTTCGCCGATGCCTTCCACAACGTACGTTTTCGGCTTGCCCACCTTGCCAGTCTTAAAAAACTCGTAGTAAAGCGATCCCACCGGATCGACGCCGATGATCTTCACCGCCGGATTTTTCTCCTTCAGATACCGCCCCACCCCGCTCGCCGTCCCTCCGGTCCCTATGCCCACAACAAAATGCGTGATCTTCCCCTCAGAATCCTCCCAGATTTCAGGGCCGGTAGTCCGGTAGTGCGCTTCAGGATTCATCGGATTGTCGTACTGATTCGGATAGTACGAATTCGGGATTTCTCGCGCCAGTTTTCGCGCCACCGAGTAGTAGCTGCGCGGATCGTCCGGCTCCACAGCCGTCGGACACACGATCACTTCCGCCCCCAGCGCCTTCAGTTGATCCACTTTCTCCTTCGATTGCTTGTCCGTCGTCGTGAAAACAATCTTGTACCCGCGCACCGCCGCCACCAGCGCCAACCCAATCCCCGTATTCCCAGACGTGCCTTCGATAATTGTGCCGCCCGGCTTCAGCAATCCCTTCTTCTCTGCGTCGTCGATCATCGAAATTCCGATGCGGTCCTTCACGCTCCCGCCCGGATTCATGTAATCCACCTTCACGTACACCGAGGCCTGCAGATCTCGCGTCACCCGGTTCAACCGCACCAGCGGCGTGTGTCCGATGGCTTCAAGAATGTGTTCGCACTTCATTTGCGCAACCCGCTCATTCTTCCCGCTTCCGTCAGTCTTCTGGGAGCCGCAACTGACCGCGCAGGAGAAACTTCGCTAGAACGATTCTGTCGCAGTGTACCACGCGCCGCCGAAGTGTCCGCAGCCGCGCCCCGCCCGCGCGTGCGCCCCGCGCAACACTCGGCGTGCCGCGCGGCCCGCCGCCGCGCGCCCTGTGGCATACTCTCTGGTCGCGAGGAGGCCGGCACATGACCGAGCGGCGCAACATTTCCAGCGGAGCCAAGTGGGAGCCGATCATCGGCTACTCGCGCGCCGTGCGCGTGGGTGACACCGTCTACGTCTCCGGCACCACGGCCACCGGCGCGGATGGCGCTATCGTCGGCGTGGGCGAGCCCTACGCCCAAACCATTCAAACCCTGAAGAACATCGAAGCCGCCTTGAAAAAAGCCGGCGCGCGCCTTGCAGACGTCGTTCGCACGCGCATGTTCGTCACCGACATCTCTCAGTGGGAATTCATCGGCCGCGCCCACGGAGAGTTCTTCGGCTCGATACGCCCCGCCACCTCAATGGTCGAAGTGAAGCGCCTGATCTCCCCCGAAATGCTCGTTGAAGTCGAAGCGGTAGCAATCGTCGCCCCCGCCGCTGCGAAGCCTCGCGCGCGCAAAGCGCAACGCAAGAAGAGGCGATAGCTCAGCATGACTCGTCCTCGCGCGCTCACCAAAAATCTCCGCTTCGCACTTGCCGCGTTCACACTGGCTTTGGCAGTAGCGTACTCCGCTGCGCCCGCGCGCGCGCAGCAACCGCCTCCTCTCACCGTCGAGCGCATCTACGCCGCGCCCAGCCTGGCCGGCGTCGAGCTCACCGACCCCGCGTGGAGCCCCGACGGTTCGCGCCTCACATATTTGATGGACGGCGACGAAGCCGGCGATTCCGCAAGCAGCGGCCGCCCCAAGCTGTGGATCGTCGAAGCCGCCACCGGCCAGCGCCGCGTCCTGCTCGACGCGGACCACTTGGCGAAGCTCCTCGGCCCGCCCGCATCCCGCGGAGAGCAAACCGGCCTCGGCCGCGTCACCCCACCCAGTTATTTCTGGGCGCCCGATGGCCAAGCCTTGCTCTTCGCTTCCTCCACGCAGCTCGCCTGGTACGACCTCGCATCTCACGCCAGCAAAATTTTGGTTCGCGCGCAGCACGCCGCCGCGAGCGACGAAGGTGACGTCGCCGCCGATCTCGACGATCCCAAGATTTCCCCCGACGGCCGCTGGGTCAGCTTCCTCCACGACCACGACATCTGGGCCGTCAACGTCTCCACCGGCCAAGTCCGCGCCGTCACCACCGGCGGCAGCGAGCCGCTGCGCCACGGCGAACTCGATTGGATTTATCCCGAAGAACTCGATCTGCACACCGCGTATTGGTGGTCGCCCGATTCCGCGCACATCGCTTTCTTGCAGCTCGACGAGCGCCCCGTCACGCGCTATCCGCTCGTTGACGATCTCGATCCCCGCGGCACGCCGCTCTTCGAGCGCTATCCCGCCGCCGGCGATCCGAATCCAATCGCGCAAGTTGGCGTCATCGCCGTCACTGGCGGCGCTACGCATTGGCTCGACTCCGGGGCTGATACCTCAGTGCTTCTCGCACGCGTCGCCTGGCTGCCGGATTCCAAACGCGTGGCCATCCAGCGCCTGAATCGCGCGCAAACCCAGCTCGATCTGCTTTTCGCCGACGCCACTACCGGCCGCGCCGCAACCATCCTCACCGAGCGCGACAATAATTGGATCAACGTCTCCGACATCCTTTATTTCTTCTCCGACGGCCATCGCTTCATCTGGTCCAGCGAGCGCTCTGGCTTCCGCCACCTTTATCTTTACGATGTCAGCGGCCAGCTCATCGCGCAGCTCACCCGCGGCGATTGGGAAGTCGAATCGCTCGAAGGTGTCGACGAAGAAGCCCAGTCCGCCTATTACATCTCCACGCAAAAAAATCCGATGGAGCGCCAGCTCTACCGCGTTTCCCTCTCCGGCGGCGACCCGGTGCCGATCACGCACACCGCCGGCACGCACTCAGTACTCATGGCCCCCGCCGGCTGTGCCCATTTCGTTGACACGTCTTCAACCGAGATGTCGCCGCCGTGGGAGCAGCTCGATCGCGCCGACGGCAGCCTCGAACTCATCCTCAATGAAAATCGCGTGCCCGATCTCGAAGCCGCTCACCTCACGCCCGTCGAATTCTTCACCATCCCCGGCGCAGACGGCACGCCGCTCGACGCCTCGCTCATCAAGCCTCCCGATTTCGATCCCGCAAAACAATATCCGGTGCTGGTGCATTACTATGGCGGCCCCGGCGCGCAAGAAGTGCTGAACGCGTGGGACGCCGGCACCCAATGGCAAATGTTTTTGTGGGAAGAATTGATGGCGCAAAAAGGATTCGTCGTCTTCACGCTCGATAATCGCGGCACCGCCGGCCGCGGCCACGCGTTTGAGACTCCCATCGCCCGCCACTTCGGCACGATCGAAACCACCGATCAATTGGCCGGAGTCGCTTGGCTCAAACAGCAATCCTGGGCCGATACTTCGCGCATGGGAATTTGGGGATGGAGCTTCGGCGGCTACTTGACCTGCTACCTGATGCTCGATGCCCCCGGCATTTTCCGCGCCGGCCTCGCCGTCGCCCCCGTCACCGACTGGCGCCTCTACGACACAATTTACACCGAGCGTTACATGGGCACGCCGCAGGACAATCCGGCGGGCTACCGCGCATCCTCACTTCTCGATAAAGCCAGCGCGCTCGAAGGCAAGCTCCTGATCGCCCACGGCACCGGCGACGACAACGTCCACTTCGGCCAAACCGTCTCGCTCGCCAACAGTTTCGTGCACGCCGGAAAATACGCCGAGTATCAACTCTACGCCGGCCGCGGCCACGGCATCAGCGATCCATCCTCGCGCATCCACCTCTTCACCCGCGCCACCCAATTCTTCCTAGACAACGTCAAGGGCCCCTAATTTTCTTGGTTCCCCGCGCCATCGCCTGGCGCGGCGGACGTTATCTTTAGCCCGCTGCCACACCACACTCGTCATCCCGAGGAGTCTCCGACGAGGGATCTCTCCGTCGCTTTTGCACCAATTCACTTGCCACACTCCCACGGCAGGGGGCACGCCGTCGCCGCGATCCTCTGTATTCTCCGTATTCTCTGTGCTCTCTGTGCCCTCTGTGGTAAATCGGTTCGCCTCGCCTCTCGCCCTCCTCTACCAATGCACGCGCACCCGATACGTCAGCACCGACGTCCCATTCGCCGCCACCGGCACCTGAAACTGCGCCGCGAACGCATCCGTCTTTTTCGCCTCATAGCTCGAACTCAGCATCTCCCAATCGCCGCCGATCGGCTCGTTCACCTCGACAGTCACGGCTCCATCCTTGTGATTTCGCAGCGTAATTTCGTATTCCATTTCCACCACACGATTCGAGATGGATTTGTAATCCGTCTGCTTGCGCTCGGCCACAATGTCGAATGCGTTGCCGACGTTCAAGTCCACGGATTCATCCTTCGGCGTGTGTTCGATGTTGTCTTCGCCGATGAAAAGCACTCCGCCATGCGAATCGGCTTCGTACACGCGCACTGTGCCGCCCGGCAGCGGCATCCCCAACCCAGATTTTTCCTGGTTCTGGAATTTGTAATAGACTTGCACCGGATCCTTCATCGTCCCGCCGGGCATCGCAGCGTTACGGTAATAGTAGGATTGTCCGTTGACGACGTAGCGCCGCTCGATCGGAATCCCCACCGCGCTCAGCAGACTGATCTGCTTGCTCTCGTTGTTCTCGATCGAAGTTCGCCGCCCAAGCGTGTACAGATGATATTCGGAAAATGATTCTTGTTGAAACGGCGCCGCCGCGACCGTCACGCTTTCCGCCCTCGCCATAAGCCCACCCGCCACGCCAGCCGGCGGTTCGACGCGATGCACGTCACCCGCAACCAACTGCAGTTGCGCATTCTCGAATGCTGTCCCGCTGTTGTTCACCAGCGTCACCCAGCCATTCAAATCCGCTGAGGTCTCCTGCTTGCCAATCGTCAGCACATAATCCGCGCTCCACGAAAGATTCGTCGTCAAGTACGACGCTTCCACCGATTCCCGCCGCGCCCCGCGGTTATCCAGCAGCCAAAGCAGAGTCGGCCGGTCGTACAAATTCCCCGGCAGATCGGCAAAGCGATAGCTGTCCGTCGCCATTCCCGTCACGATCTCATCGCCGATCTTCCACACCGGCCCGCCATCGTTGTCAGCCAGCAGAGTCGCTTGCTCTGTCTGCAACTCCGTCGAGTTATCCTTCTCCACGTTGCGCACCAGCGTCACTTCGCGCCCCACGTATTTCTGCAGCAGCTTCGCCGGATTCAGCAGGTCATATTCGTAATCCTGCTCCAGCACATTCAGCTTGTCCGGATCCGCCAGCGCCCGAAAATGCACCGTCGCCGGATTGATCGAAGCCGCGATATCCATAAACCGCAACCGCGATTCCCCCGCCGGCAATTCGATTTGCCGCACGTCGCGCACCAGCGCCAAATTCGAGTTGTAAACCGTCACCGCCAAATCGGTCTGATCCTTCAGCGTGGTGGTCGTCTCGGCCACAGGCGTTGCAGCGCTCGCCGCAGCCGCCGCTTTCGTATCCTGCGCTCGAGCTATCCGAACTCCCGGCGCCACAAGAATTGCCACTCCGAAAACAACAAGACCAAATCGCATTGCAGATCGCGTGAAAGTCACGTTCGCCTCCCGAGCAGTTTCCGCTCTATTACCGAGAACGATTCCATCCGATTTTCTTGCACAAAAATCTAGAGTCCTTGAGAAGCCTTATCTACGAGGGGCACCGGAGTTTGCTCCAGCCTTCTCCGCGAGTCTCCGCGTTCTCCGCCCCTCTGCGTTATCTTTTGGGGTGCTGTCCGATTTTCTCGCCCGGAAACTACTGCGGTTGCCAGGTCTTCCCGCCGTCCGAAGTGAAAAAGCGCCGCCCATTCTCCGTGCGTATCACCGCGTACAGAGCGTCGCGCGCCTCAACAAACGTCCAGTCCGGCGCTCGCCCATCCTGCTCCGCCTGCTCCGGCGACGCCACAAGCTCCCATTTCACGCCGTCCGTCGTGCGCACGATCGCCCCGCCGCGCCCCACGAGCCAGCAGACTGTCTCCGACGGCGCCGAACCCGCAAGCAGTTCCGTTTGCACGGGACTTTTTTGCTGCACCCAAGTGCGCCCGCCGTCGCTCGAGCGCGCAATCCGCCCCCCGCCCCCAAAACTCCATCCAATCTGTGAATCGCTATTAGCCGCCACGAAACCGGCGACCTGCGATTTCGCGCGCACGCTTCGTGTCACCGTGAGTGTCTCCACGCGTCCATTCAGTGGCTCCACTCCACCAACCACGCCACCATTGGAGCTCGGCGTGGCGCCTCCGCCGGACTCCGCCGAACTCGCGGCGGCGCCACTGTTCTCTTGCTGTTCCGGTGGCGAAGCCGGCGCGGGCGCTGCGGTCGCGGCTTGCTCCGCCGACTGCTCCGTACGATCGCTCGATTGTGCGGCCGGAGCCGAGCCCGCGTTACCCGCCATCGCGGCAGGCGGCGGAGGTGGCGTCGCCGGCGCCACCGCCGGCATTTCACGCGCGGTGCGATGCACCGGCACTTGCATTGCGGGTGGTTCGCTCGGAGACGGTGAAAGTTGGGCCATCACCGATGGCGCGGCCGGCGCAACCTTGTTTTCCGCAGTCAGTGCCTCGGAAGTCGTGGGCGCTATGGCAAAGTTTTCAACCGGTGCCACGTTCGGCGAGCGCACCGCCACCCAAATCGCCACGCCGAAAATCACCGCAGCCGCCAGCGGCGCCAGCGATCGCGGATCGAAAAACCACGCCCATCTGGAAATCCGCGGCCTCGGCGCCACGCGAGCCGGCGCTGCCGCCGCGGCCACCAATTCCCCTAAACGCGCAACCTCTTCCTCGGCCATCGGATTCGGATCGGAAGCCGCCAGCGCTACGAGTGCTTGCTGGCATCGCGAGCAGCCAGCGAAGTGCGCGCGCCAGTGCTCCACGTCCGCCGAAGCGAGCGAATGCTCGTAAAACGCCGCAAGGATCTCCGCGTCCGGACAATCCTTGCGCGCATCGGCAGACAAAGCGTCGGCAAGCATCCGCTCGAACGCCTTCTCTTTCCGCTTCTCGCTATCCGATTCTCGATCGCCCGCTGCCATTTCCTCTTCCTTCTTTGACATCCCTTCAGTATTTGAACGTTCCGTGCGCATTCCCTTGCATGCTCAAGCTCTACGTTACTCCCGGCTCCTCACCGCCGTCGCGCCCCAGCGCCGATTTCAAATCGAACGGCCAATCTTCCACCGCGTATTCAAAACACAGCTCCACTTGCGCCGCGCTCAACCCCGGCCGCGCGGCGCGCCCATCTTGCGGCGCATCGCCTTCGAGCAGCCGCCGCTCCACTCGCCCGCGCAATTCGCGGCGGCAGCGTTCCAAGTGCCGCGACGCCGTCGCTTCATGTTCCCCGCGCCGCTTCGCGATTTCGGCCAGCGTCCGCGCATCCACATAATAAGCGCGTAGCCGCGAGCGGTCCTCATCCGACACGCTCGCCAGCGCATCGAGCAGCGCCGCACGCAACAGCCCGATATATCGCTCGCGATCCGGATCGCGCGTTTCCCCCGGCTGCCTCAACGCCGCGACCGCGATGCGCGCCCCGCTCCGTGCGCCCTCACTATCGTCGTCACCTTCATCCAGCGCCACTTCGCGACGCCCCGCTCGCAGCAAATCTACATATCGTTGTGACAGCACCGCTCGCAGCCACGTCGAAAGCTTGCTGCGCCCATGAAAATATGCAAGCAGCGGCTTGCCCCGCGCGCCCGTCGCTCCGGCCACGCCATACAAGTCCGCGTAAAGTGAATCGGCCAGCTCGCGCGCCCGCTCCTCATCGCGCGGCGCGCCAACAATCGCCCGCGCCGCCGCGTACAACGCTTCGCGATAATGCGCCACGAAATATTCCCACGCTTCCGCGAGCCCCGCCGCGCACGCCGCCGCCAACGCCAAATCCTCCAGCCGTAGCCCCTTCAGGTACCGCTCAATTTCCCCGGCCCCAGGCCCACACTCCCCAAATTGCCGAGCGGCGCTCGCACGCAAGCATTCCGTGAATTGCGCAAGCTCCAGCCCCCAGCGCGCCGCCCCCGATTGCGCATGCAGCGCAGCCGCCAGCGCCGCCGGCACCTCGCACCGCACTCCTCGATTTCGATCCCGAACTTTGCTGGGCATTGTTCTAATCGCGAAGCTTACCGCGTTCCGTCGGCGCGCGCAGTTCCGGTCGTCAGGCGACGCCCTGCCGCTCTCGTAGATGTCCCGGCCGCGCGCCGCGTTGTTTCACTAGGTGAATCGCATTCCCCGCCCCCCAAATTACCGTCATCCGTTCCATCACGCCCATCACGGGAGTATCATGTCCCGCGCGACACCATGAAACCCACGCGACTTGAAATCCGTCTTTCGCTAGTGACGCATTCCTTTCCTCTCGTTCCATGTCGGAGGTGCGAGCATGCCCAAACCCGATGAGCCGAATGGCCGCGATCCAAATGACCGGCCCGACAAAAAGCGCTTAGGCCGCCGCGATTTCGTCAAGATGGTCGGTGGCACCGGCGTCGCCGTTTCCGCCGCCGGCGCGCTGATCGGTGAAGCGCTGCTCCCGCGCAAAGCCGCAGCCGAAGCAGCCCCCGCCGTCGCCGCTCCCGGCAAAGTCATGGGCCCGGCCGCCGTGCCCATCACGCTGCACATAAATGGCGAAGATAAAAATCTCACGGTCGAACCGCGCGTCACCCTGCTCGATGCCCTGCGCGATCGCCTGGACATCACTGGCGCAAAACGCGTCTGCGACCGCGGCACCTGCGGCGCCTGCACCGTCATCATCGACAAGAAGGCCGTCTATTCCTGCACCGTGCTCGCCATCGACGCCGCCGCGTCCGGCGCGCAAATCGAAACCATCGAAAGCCTCGCTCCCGAAGGCCAATTGCATCCGCTCTCCCAAGCCTTCGTTGACAACGACGGCCAGCAGTGCGGCTTCTGCACGCCCGGATTCGTGATGGCCGCGAAGGCCTATCTCGACGAGCATCCGCATCCGACCTACGACGAAGCGAAAGCCGCCCTCGGCGGCAATCTCTGCCGCTGCGGCACCTACATGGGTGTCCGCCGCGCGGTGGTCCAAGCCGGCGGGGGCACCGTCCCCGGCCAAGGAGGTGCGTGATGGCTGACTATCACTGGCCGCCCGCGGAAAAGCGATCGCTCATCGGCAAGCGAATCTCGCGCATTGACGGCCCCTGGAAATCTTCGGGCCGCGCGAAGTACACGTTCGACATCAATCGTCCCGGTTTGCTCTACGGCAAAATGCTGATGTCCCCGCATGCGCACGCCAAAATCGTCTCCATTGACACCAGCGCCGCCGAAAAAATGCCCGGCGTGAAGGGCGTCCAGTTAATGCTGCAACCCGACGACGAAGTTCTCTGGGTCGGCCAAGAAATTCTGGCCCTCGCCGCGGAAACCGAAGAGCAATCGCGCGACGCCGTCCGCGCCGTGAAGATCACTTACGATCCCTTGCCCTTTTTCTCCCGCGAAGCCGCGCCCGACAAAGCCGGCGCAGCCAACACGAAAGTCACCAGCGAAGTCACCGCCGGCGATCCTGACACCGCGTTCAAGCAAGCCGACGTCGTCCACGAAGGAACCTACGGCGTTCCCGTGATCACTCACTGCTGCCTCGAGTCCCACGGCCAGGCCATGGAGTGGGATGGCGATCAGCTGAGATATTGGGCCTCCACGCAAGGCGTCAGCACGCTCTCCGGCGATCTTTCCACCGCGCTCGGCAAGCAAGGCATCACCGTCCCCCCAGGCAACATTGAAGTGATCACGCCCGTGATGGGCGGCGGCTTCGGCAGCAAATTCCCGATCGATACTTGGGGCATCGCCTGCGCGCAGCTCGCCAAGAAAACCGGCCGCGCCGTGAAGATGCTTCTCGAGCGCGATCACGAATTGATGGTCGCCGGCGCGCGCCCCTCGATGCACGCCAAGGTTCGCGTCGCCGCCACAAAAGACGGCACGCTCACGGCGTGGGAATCCGAGACCTGGGGCACGGGGGGCACCGGAGCCGGGGGCGCGCCGCCGCTGCCTTACGTGATCATTCCAGCGAATCGCCGCACGAGTTACACCAACGTGCTCACCAACATGGGCCCCATCCGCGCCTGGCGCGCGCCGAATCATCCGCAGATGTGCGTGCTCACGCTCTGCGCTCTCGACGATCTCTCCGACAAACTCGGAATGGATCCGGTCGACTTCCTCAAGAAGAACCTCAATCTCACCACCAACGGCCGCGCGCAAGATTACGCCGCCGAACTCGATATCGCCTCGCAGTTGATGGACTGGAAGACGAAGTATCATCCGCGCGGCGACAAATCCGCCGGTCACATCAAGCGCGGCGTCGGAGTCTCGCTGCACACATGGGGCGGCGGGGGCGGGCCCAGCAATTGCCAGTGCGTGATCAATCCCGATGGCTCCGTCACGGTCTCGCTCGGCACGCAGGACCTCGGCGTCGGCACGCGCACCGTCGTCACCATCGTCGCCGCCGAAACGCTAGGCCTTCCGCTCGAAGGCGTCACGGCCAACATCGGCGATAGCAAGTATCCGGCTTCCGGCCCGTCCGGCGGCTCAACCACCGTCGGCGGCGTCAGCTCTGCCACGCGTCGCGCCGCAACCAATGCCCTGAACGAGCTGCTCGCCAAAGTCGCGCCATCTCTGAACGCCACGCCCGATCAACTCGAAGCCGTCGGCGGCAAGATCCAAGTGATCGCCGATCCTTCGCGCAACATTGACTGGAAAGCGGCTTGCGCCAAACTCGCCGGCACGCCGATCACGGCGACAGGTTCGCGGCAAGCGCGCAACGACGATCTGATCTCATCCGGCGTCGGCGGCGTGCAAATGGCCGAAGTCTCCGTGGACATCGAAACCGGCATCGTGAAAGTAGAGAAGATGGTCGCCGTGCAGGACGTCGGCTTGGTGATGGATCTGAAGACCGCCGAAAGCCAAGTCTACGGCGCTCTGATCATGGGCGTCACCTACGCGCTCTACGAAGAGAAGCTGATGGACGCGCAAACCGGCATTTGCCTGAATCCCAACATGGAGTTCTACAAGCTCGCCGGCATCAACGACGTCGGCGAACTCGTCGTGCACATGATGACGGGACCTGGCTACGACGAGCGTGGCCCAATCGGTATCGGCGAGCCGCCCACAGTTTCGCCGGGAGCCGTGCTCTCCAACGCCGTTGCTAACGCCATCGGCGTGCGCGTGCCGGAACTTCCGCTCACGCCCGCAAATGTGCTGGCCGCGTTGAACGCGAGCGCGCCAAGCAAAGCTTGAAGAGTGAAGTTTGGCGAGAGTGGTTTGAAAAAAGTTTACAGTGAAGAAGAGGAGGCTTCCGAGTCATGCAAGCATTTGAATATGCGCACCCGGAAAGCGTGAAAGCCGCGCTGGCGTTGCTCGGCCCCCACTGGACCGACGCCGAAGTGCTCGCCGGCGGCACCGACCTGCTCGCCCTAATGAAGGACTATGTCGTCGCACCCAAGCGCGTCGTGAGCATCAAAGGCATCACCGAGCTTGGCGGCATCGACGCCGGCGCCACCGAAACCAAAATCGGCGCGCTCGTCAACTTCGAGGAACTCCTCGCCAGCGATCACATCAAAACCGAATTCGCCGCGCTCTCGCAAGCCGCCGCGGGAATCTCGAGCCCGCAGATCCGCACCATGGGCACGGTCGGCGGCGATCTCTGCCAGCGCCCGCGCTGCTGGTATTTCCGCGCCGGCTACGGCCTGCTCGCGCTCGGGCCCGATGGCAAATCGCTCGTCCCCGGCGGCGATAATCGCTATCACGCGATTCTCGGCAACACCGGCCCCGCGTATTTCGTCAGCCCGTCGAGCCTGGGCCCCGCGCTCATCGCGCTCGACGCAACCGTACATCTCTCCAGCGCCGCAGGCGCGCGCGCCGTCCCCGCATCCACATTCTTCCGCACGCCAAAGACGGCCGCCGAACGCGAAACCGCGCTGATGCCCGGCGACGTCCTGACGCACATCACGATTCCCGCCGCGTCGCGCGGCATGAAAACCGCCACTTACGAAATTCGCCAACGCGAAGCGCTCGATTGGCCGCTGGCCACCGCGTCCGTCGCGCTGAAAATGCATGGCTCGACGGTGCAATCCGCGCGCATCGTGCTCGGCCACGTCGCGCCCGTGCCGTGGCCCGCGCCCGCCGCGGAGCGCGTCGTCGCCGGCCACGCCATCGACGATGCCCTCGCGCTGCAAGCCGGAGACGCCGCCGTCGCCGGAGCGCATCCTCTCAGCGACAACGGATACAAGGTCCAACTTGCGCGCATCGCCGTGAAGCGCGCGCTGCTGGCCGCCGTCCAGCAAGGAGCGTAATCATGCCGACGCTGCGTGCAATGATCGAGTCCGGCCAGGTCTGCACCTGCCTGCGCAACAAAAATGTCTTCTACGAATCCACCGAGCCCGACGCCCTGAACCCCTTCCCCGACGCCGGCCCGAAGGGCCCCTTCTGGTGCGCCATCACCCAATCCATCCTCGGCCCCGACGGCGCCCACGCCGACGCCGAAGCCTGCCGCCCCGGCCGCGGTTGCTGCGAATCGAGCTGATCCCAGCGCTGCGGAATACCGCGGAGAGATCCCTTCCGCCACGGCGGACCTTCGGCGCTGCGCTGCTCGGGACGCGAGGCCTGCCTGTCGGCAGAAACGCACCCGTCGCCAGTTGCAACTGAAGTTGCAAGTAGACCCCCCACCCCCACTTTTTTCGGAAGTGTTGATTATGGAAGAGTTAAAGTCATTTTTCGTGGAAGTGTTGATTATAGAAGACTTCAACTGGCCGCTAATGAGCGCGATACAAAATGTGCAAGAATTCTTGGAAGTGTTGATTCTAAAGGGACTTAAGTCCGACTTAAGTCCTCTATAATCAACACTTCTGGGAATCGTTGCTACTTGCAACTGACTGTTGCAACTGGGATCTGCTACTTGCAATAAACTGCAACTGGAGATTCGGGAGCGGGCGGGCTTCTGGGTGCGAGCCGGTGGTGTCGGCGAGCACGCGACACACTGCGAAATTTGCGTCAAGCTCATGCGAGAGCTTAGCACGAATGATTACGCTATGTCAATAGGTATTTATGGGTTAGTATTCGAATAGGGGTATTCGAATGGCGCCGCCAGGTGTCAGATGGGCGCGGGCAAGTGGCGCAACGACGTGAATTGGCGGAGGAGGAGCAACTGACCGAAGATCGCGACCTAGCTCTGCGCCGGCAGAATCAGCCAGTTCAGTACTCGTAATCCTGGGGAGGGATCGACACATATCAGGAGGGTGGTACGACCGCTGAGCGTCATGATAATGATATCCGTGTAGCGTGCCTTGTCCACCTGAATGGTCTCGCCGGTTCCTGTGGAGAATGTTGGTGAGTCGCTTGCGCGTATATAGTCCCGGGCGCGCAGCCCCTGCTCCGTGGCCGGGCTGCCCATCGTGAAGCTGCCGGGCGGGACCCACACCATTTGCAGCGCGCCGCCGGTCGCGAGCGGCAGCGCCCAGGGCGAGCCGGCGACTGGGCCGGAATGCGCGCCTCCGCCATTGCCCGCCAAAAATGCGAAGCCGGCGAGCGAGAGAAGCAGCATAGCCCATCGATGAGTTCTCGCGCCGGATCGGTTGGCTTGCGTCATGCGCAGCATCATGTCAGCAGATCGAAAATAGCTCAAGTCGATACGTTCCGAGCAGCATCTAATGTTGTGTTGCGGTGCGGGCGCCCGCACCCGCGGTTGACCCTCCGCGCGAGCAATGCGAAGATAAGTGGATTCGGCCCAAAGGAGCACACGATGAAGCATATCGGCACAATCGCAATCATACTGCTGGCTAGCGCGACGGCCCTGCAAGCGGCTCCGCCCGCGGCCACTTCTGCCGCTGCACCTGCGGCGCAAGCTAGCACTCAAATTTACGGGCAATACATGGAATCGCGCGACGCCGACGTTTACACCGGGCCGTGCTTCGCTAATTCGGAAGTGAATCTGGCGGGGCATGAAGCGCTGCTCGCGTGGCACATTCAACAGGGCAGCTGGAACAATGTCGCGCTCGATGGACTGAGCGTGGTGGCCGTGATTCGCGCCAGCGGCACGCTGGGCGATGAGTACGAAGGCACACTGACGGCGAAGGCGCTGCTGATCGTCGATCAAAACGCGACGGAAGAGCAGCGTGCCGCGCTGGAAAATTTCGCGCAATCGCAAGCGGGCGGTCTGCTGGCTGACGTGGTGGGCGTGGAAGCGCTGCCGATTTCTTTCGAGATGACCAATCCCATGGCCGTGGCCACGCTGACGGCGGGCGATCAAGTGCGCCTGGCGACGCGCCCGGTGACGGACGGCGACATGATCTGCCACAACGAGGAAGTTTTCTATCCGCCGCTGGCTTCGCATCTGACGCACTCGATGCCGGCGGTTTCGTCCGACAGCATGTACAGCGGCGCGGCGCTGGGGATCAATTGGAGTGAGTCTGGGCGGCGCGGGTCGTTTCTGGGAAATTTCGCGAACTAAAAATCCCGGCGTGCTCGCGGCTGGTTTGCTAGGCTTGTGCTCGGAAGCGCGGGCAACGCGATTGAGGGAGATTGAAACGGGCTGCCCAGTGCCGGGCGGCCCGTTTTCTTTGCGACACGTTTTTTGTCGCGCCTTTTTTCAAAGCGCATGACGCTCAGCGCTCCATTCGCACGGAACCAAAACGCAAGCGCAACGCGTCTAATCAAGCATGGGAGATTCTGATTTCACGAAGGGAAAATATATGAGACTCGCTCGGAAGATAATCGTTACACTCGCGCTGCCGGCGCTCATCCTTCTGATCGCCGCTGCGCGCCCCGCCGCGGCGCAAGATTACACCGTCGCGAAAGTCACCGACGCCGCGCCCGCCGGAGTTTCGCCGGCGGTGAGCGCCGCGCTCGGCGGCGACGTGCTGAAGGTGACCGGCCCCGGCGGCACGCTCTGCGAATTGTGGCTGCGCAAGTCCGTGCCCGCCGCGGCCACGCCGGATGCCGAACTCGGCGTGACGTTCGGACAAATCCCGACCGGCGCCCTCGTCGGCGTGATTCAATTCCCCGCCGATGTGGCCGATTTCCGGCAGCAGAAGATCAAGGCCGGCGTTTACACGCTGCGCTACGCGTTGATTCCAACCGACGGCAATCACATGGGCCAGGCGCCGCAGCGCGATTTCCTGCTGGCGAGCCCCGCTTCCGCGGACGCCGATCCCGCCACGCTGACGTTCGAGCAAACCGTCGCGATGAGTGCGAAGACCACGGGCACGAAGCATCCTTCGGTGTGGAGCTTGGGCCCGCCCGACAACGCCGCGCTGCCCGCGACGCTGCACGATTCGGACGCGGGCGCTTGGGATCTGGAGTTTGGCCTCGCGGTGGGCGCAGGCGCTCCCACACCGGTTGCACTCGTCGTCGTCGGACACTCGACGGGCGGGTGAGGCGCGCGCTCGCATTACGCTGACGTTCTTGCTCGTGCCGCGGCGCTGCGCAGTAAGTGCCGCGCCGAAAGCCTGCGCGACCGAAATCCATCATGTACACCTGCCGCGAATGCGAAGCCGAAATCAACTCGGGGACTGAAATCTGCCCGCAGTGCGGCGCCGATCTGACGATCGCACCCGCGGACGACGGCTCCGCCAAACCGCCACCGAACCGGCAACGAATCATCATTCGCTGGGTCGTGCTGCTGGCAATACTGTTCGGCTCGCTGTGGAGTTTTCTGTGGTTTGTGGTTTCGCCGCGCACCGGCCAGCCGACGCTGCAAGCCGAGACGCAGGCGCTCGACTCTCTTACGCAGATCCAATCCGCGCTGTCCTCTTATTCCGCGGCGATGTCCGGCGCTTACCCTTCGACGCTCGATCCGCTGGGCCCACCCGTGCGCGTGGCGGCGCAGCGCGCGCAGAGTTTGGGATACCAACTCCAGTATGTGCCGGGCCCGCTTGCCGCCGACGGCTCAATTCACACCTATGCGCTGCAAGCCACGGCCGGCAATCACGGCTATCGCAGCTTCTACACGGATGAAACCAGCGTGGTGCGCGCAACGCGCGAAGAACGCCCCGCCACTTCGTCCGACCCCCCGCTGCCGCCCGCGCACTGACGCACCGGGTGCGCGTGCGCCACGCAAATTCGCAGTGCGCGGAGCGCCGATGCTATACTGCGCTTGGCAGCTCGCTTCACAATTTTCACGAACTCGGCCGCTGTTCCCACGGAGAGGTGCTGGAGTGGCCGAACAGGGCTGCCTGCTAAGCAGTTACACCCCAAAAGGGTGTCGGGGGTTCGAATCCCTCCCTCTCCGCCATTCATCTTGCTTCTCTATCATTTGGTTTTTTTAGGTTTCACTCGAACACTCCCAGTTGTCGCTCACGTTCGGCAAACATGCGCCCGCGAGCCTCGGTTGCATCCCCCGATCGCGACGAAAATGTACTGGATCGATCGCGCTCTGCGGCCCTCCAGCCTAGCGCATCGCGGCGATTGACGAACGTGCATGGAATGTCATACCCTTGCGGCCCACAAAGGGGAATCGCCAGCACCAAAACTAACTGATACGGTGACAATTCCGGTTCCTGCGAGTAGTAAAGCGAATTCCCGATTCTCGGCACCTAGGGCAACGAATTTCAGGGGCACGTCGGGAAGGGGGTTCGCTTCCTTCCTTATCATTCGAGTCGTCAAGCAGGGCGCGAAACAGACGCAGCCAGTCGGGGAGGGTATTCATGATGAAGTCCCCTTTGTTCCTGCCTACGCTTTTTCTATCGGCGATTCTTTGCACTTGTTCCTGCTTATGCGTCCCGGAAGGGAGCGCCGCCCCCAAAGCCGTATCGGGCGCGGCGGGCAGTGAGCGGTCCTCCAGCGTCACTGCCCCGGCCGCATCACCTTCTGCGGATACCACCGTACCCGGTCCTCTGCGCTCTCTGCTACGCATGGCGGCAATCAGCCAGCAAGTTTCACCGGAGGAGGTCCTGCCCCTATTGGCCCGCAGTGTGGTGACGATTGGCTACCAAGGATCGCAGAAAGATAGTGGCAGACCCACTGAGTACCTGATCCTCTTGGAGCGTTATTTACAGGAAGCCAGGCAATTGCAGACACTGGCGGGCAAGGACGCCGTGATCCGCGTTACGAGTTGCAGCGATGCGGCTCCGTTGCTGACGATCCTGGGTTATCGGGTGGAGAAAGCGTGTGGGCCGAAATCTTATTTGGAGACCGCCGACCCGAGCAGGGCGTTCGTAACCATAGATTCTGGATTTCCTCTCACCCAGCTCGAGGAAGCGCTGCGAGCAGGCGAACCTTTCAACTATCCCTACGCCGCGTCGCGCGTGCCGGTGTTGATCGGGGAGGACGCTTGGATTGGGCTCGAAAAGAATCAAGCGAACGGCGGAGAAGCGCACGATTTAATTGACGCGCTTGTGCACGATCCCAAGCTGTCGCGGCTTTACTGGGCGCTGGCTCAGATGGATACCGAAACGCGCGACACTTTGTACCAATCGTTGGGATTGAAGAAATTGGCTCCCCTCGCGGGCGCCTTGGATTTTTATGGCAATAACATCTGCATCCGATCCGGACGAGTGATCGTGCCCGGGGGAGCACCCGCGGAAGCTGGGTGGAAGGAATTGGTCGGAGCAAGCCCGAATTCGCCCGGCGAATTCGTGTCCCATTTATTTGCGAGAGACAATGGCTGGCTCGCCGCATATTACGACGCTCTGTCACGCGGCAACCAAACGCAGCAAGCCTATTTCACGGGTCCCACGCGAATGCGGCGCTTTTCTGAAGCGCTCGGAGAGCGCGGCCCCACCGTCAGCGCATTCCGCGGCGCGTACCGGCCCGATGCGGGACTGTTGTTGCTCGTCACCCAAATCCAACTGGACCGGAACGGCCAGCCAAGCGTCCCCGGCGATCTGGAAGCATGGAAGGATGTGTTGCGGCACAACATCGATAGCGATCCCAGGATCGTCGGCGAGTGGGCAAGGCGCGCAGACCATTGGGCTGAGCCGGACGATCTTGTGGAGGCAATGGTCGGCCTTTCCCGCGTGGGCACGATGAACAGCCCGCTGCGGATCTATCTCACGTTGACCGAAATTGACCGCGGACGCGCTCCGGAGCAGCGCTTGACTCCGGACACGGTGCGCTTGTTGGGCGACAATTTCTCGCGATTTAGCAGTCAGTACCTGACCTTTTCCGAATTTCGCTTTTTGGACAATGCCTCCATCGCCGACTTCATGAAAGTGGCTGGGGGCCTCGACCGTATTTCCGACGACACGGTGCGTGGCAACGCCATTGGCACTTTTCAGGCCGATGCCGGGCTCTGGCAAATCCTGGCGCGGCAAGGGCAGATCTCAAACGCAATCTTGAACGATTCGTGGCAGCGGATGATCAATCCATTCGCGGGAGTCGCCTCCTCACAGCAGCTTTTCGACGCCGGCCGAGCCTCGCTCAGCGAGCTGTTGCGCGACGCCGCAGGCAAGCCCGACCTGACCCAGGATGAAATCGTGGCCGTGCTGGCGGGGCCACAGCAATCAAGTCCGGAAGGCCAACAAGTGCGGCAGGAAATGGCGGAACGAATTGATGCGGTCCTCGACGCGCAGCGCCTGGTTTCTCTGGACACGATATTGGCGCTAGGCGACGGCTTGGATCAAATGGCCAAGGGCAAGGCCATTGGCGCCAGCCTGCTGCCGCTCGCCGCGCGTCTTCGGGATTTCGAAATGCCACAGCAGATCCTGACGGCCAACGAAAAGAATGATTTCACCGCGGGATCGTATGACCCGCGGCACACAAAAATGCAGATGCGCACGGATTTGACGAAGGCCATTCAGTCAGGTTCTCCACAAGAATTGGCCGCAGCTCATGGCGCGCTCGCGCCGTTTCTTCGAGACACTCTGGTGGGACTCAACTATGCCTACTATGAACCGCCGGGAGCCCAGATTCTCCACATCGATCCGCTTTTCGTCCGATCCCACGAATTCGTGCGAACCACGGCCACCGGCGTGGAGCCAGACTGGCGGACGGCGAGTCTTTCGGGCCGCGGCTTGTCCGCTGTGGGTGGCGCTCATTTGATCGGCTCGCTGGCCGACCTGCCTTTCGCTTTGGCGACTGCGGAGCAGGACTTCATCGTTCCGGAAAACGTCCAAGCCCTGATCTGGGAGGATTTGGTTCCGAGCATGATGGACAGCGCGGTTCTTCCGCGATGGTGGAGCGTGACCCCGGCCGAGCTTCATGCCGTCGCACTCTATCAGCGAACCGGAGAAGAGCTTTTGGCCGCTGCGGGGACCAACGACGATCTGCGCAAGCGGGTCATGAGTATTCTTTCCGACTGCATGCTTTCGCAGCGCTCGGAGAAAGTTGAGAACGATCTGCGCGCAGGCCTCCCCTCGGCAGTACTTGCTGAAGTGCTGCCGGCAGAGACCTTCTACTTGGCCGCGGAGTACCGGCGAAGATATTCGGCAGACGACGATCAGTGGGGGCCGGCAGGGAAAGAACTACAACAGCTTTCAATTTCCGATCCCGCGGAGGTCGGCCCGGAGCGGCTGTCGCAGGATTTCGGAATACCTCATCCTGCGTTGGCGCAGAGCTACACCCGCGAACTGCTGAACGTTAAGCTGCTGCCCACGTTCGAGAGTTATTCCTCCCGCCTGATGGCCGAGACCTGGGAGTCCAATAATTTGTATTGGGCTCGCTTGTCGGACGAACTCGGATATTCACCCGTGATGTTGAACCGATTGGTTCCTGAACTCACGCGCCGCATGGTCGAGAAGATATTTGCCACTCACTACGAAGATTGGCCGGCCGTGCTGCGCGCGATGCGGGAAACGGGCGAGGAGTTTCGCCAGGGCAAGATTGTTCCGTTGCCCAAGAGCGCGGCTGTTTCCGAACTCCAAACGATCGGCGATCAATCTCAGAATTCAAAAAACCCTTGACCGGCCGGTGGGGCGCGGCGGGAGAGAAGAAGAGGGGCTCATGACGAAGCGATATCTTCCCGGTGTTCTGGTTTTTTCGGGGCTGATCTTTTTTTCCGCGGTTTTAACGGCAGGTCAGGGCAGCGGACAGACCGACGTCATCCGCGTCGAAGTCAATTTGGTGCAGATGAATGTTGCCGTGACGGACAGCAAAGGAAACTATGTGACCGGACTGCGCCCCCAGGACTTCGTGATTACCGAGGATAAGATTCCGCAGAAGGTCGCGATCTTCGAAGAAGGCAACGGCGCGACGCAAACAATTGCCGACGCTGGGATCCCGCCAGTCCAACCAGGCGAACCCGCCGCGGCTGCGGCCCAAGTCCCCGCGGCAACTCAAGCGGAGACGCCGGAGCGTCTCGGCGTTGCCGTGGCCGGTGCGGATGTTTTCGTGCTCTTCGACACCAGCAACTACATGTATTTGCACCAGGGGTTTGTTCTCGCGCAGGATGCCATCGCCGATTTCCTTCGGTCCCTGGATGGTGCCGATCGGGTGGCGTTCTATTCGTATAGCCGGGATTTTTCGCGTGACGCGCCACTCACCGCCGACCGAACGGCGGTATTGGCCGGCGTGCGTGACACGGTGGCCGGAGACGATGCCGCGCTCTACGATGCATTGCTATTGACGCTCAAGGATGCGGGAGGGCTTTCCGGCAAGAGAGTGGTGGTGGTTTTCTCCAACGGCCCCGACAACGCCAGCGCGGTATCCCCAGACGTCGTGGGCGAATTGGCCCAGTCGGAAGGAATTCCCATCTACATGATCTGCACCCGCGCAGCGCAAGAGGATCCGCTTTCCGCTGAAGTGTTTGTACGCATGGCCACCAGCACGGGCGGCAGAGCTTTCTTTGCAAACAGCTGGAGAGGACAGAAGAATGCCTTCTCGCTAGTTCGGAATGATCTGGCGCATCTTTACTCACTCAGCTACTATCCGCAGCCAAACCCGAACCGCGGCTGGCGCACGATCAAGGTAAGCCTGGTGGGCCCGCGCCTGAAGAAATACCGCATCCGCACGAGGAGCGGCTATCGCCCCATGCCGAGAACCATCTCGCAGGAGACGACGCAGGAGACGACTCCGACAAAATAGAGTGCGCGTTTTACGGAACGAAGCACGTCTGAAGTTTTCAGTGGCCGGCCGGATCGTTGCCAAAGGACGCGGCTGCTGGACTTGCCATGCCGCGGCACGGAGCCAGCGGCAGGTCCGCGCGACGCGCGATGGTCATTTTGTGGGAGTTGGGGTCGAAGACCTGTCCGCGCCGTAGGTGTACGCGTAGTTCTCGTATCCGGTAACTCGCTCCACGGAATTCAGGACGACGCCGATCAGATTCTTCTCGTGAAATTCCTGGCAGGCCTTCTGCGCGAGCTGAAAATCGGTGGAGTTGGCCTTGACGACCACGAGCACTCCGTCGCACAGCACGGCGATCATCGTAGCGTCCGCCACCGGCACAACGGGCGGCGAGTCAACCAGGATCCAATCGAAAACCGGCGCGAGTAAATCGAGCAAGTGTTTGAATTCCGGACCCGAGAGCAGGTCGCTGGGCTCGCGCGAGGTCGTGGCCGATCCACCCGGAATCAAGCATAGATTCTCGATAGGACCGAATTGGATGATGGAGAGAAGGTCCGCCGAGCCGCTAAGATAGTCAGCCAATCCGGGTCCCTCGGGAGCTCCAAAGGACACGTGCTGGCCGGCGCGCCGAAGGTCGCCGTCAATAACCAATACGCGGCGATCGCGCTGCCGAACCAGAGACTGCGCCAAGTTGCGCACTACAAACGTCTTTCCCTCACCGCTCACGGCACTCGTAATCAGAATCGTCTTGAGCCTCTGCGCCGCTCGAATCTGATAGAGGCGCGATCGCAGCGTGCGGAACTGTTCCGCCGCCAGCGAAGCGCGGCTGCCATCCACGAAGACATTGGTGTTGGGATCCAATTTCCACTTCGGCCGCGGGCATTTCTCCTTCAGCTCGTTAAACCGCAGAAGCTCAGGCAGGCCCATGCCGTGATCGCCGGCGAACAAGGGGCGCCTCTCGGTCTGTTCTTGGACGAGGTGGCTGGGCTCGGAGGGAGTGGCCACTGCGGCGCCCAGCGCGGTCTTCTCCTCTTCCGCTTTTTTCAACGCATCGTGGATACGACTCATACGCTCTTTCCTCCGCCCTATTTCCGCGCGAACTTGCCCGTTTGCCGAAATCGCTCGATCAGCTCGGAAATCAGAGAATCCATCAGCGGATCTTTTTCCGAACCATTTCCGTTTTCCGCGATGGGAGTCACGATCGGCTCTATTTCCTGAAGCTCGAATTCCGTGGCGACCTCTTCAATCAGGGACGGCGAGACTTCCGTGTGCTGATCCACATACGCGTTAATCATCGCGTGCTCGCACAGCAGATTCGTGACCCTGGGTATGCCCTTGGCGTACTTGTGGATCGCGGCGATCGTGTCGGCGGGAAAGATCGCCCGTCCGTCTCCGCCCGCGATGCGCAGCCGCTCGGCGATATAACCGCGCGTTTCAGCCAGGGTCAGCGGCCGCGTCTTGGTGCGGATCGTGATTCGCTGCCGCAATTGGCGCAACTGAGGGAGCTTGAGTTTTTCCTCGAGCTCCGGCTGACCGGATAGCACGATCTGCAAAAGTTTCTCGGTGGCCGTCTCCAGATTCGTCAGCATGCGAATTTCTTCGAGCACTTCAAAAGAAAGATGCTGCGCCTCATCCACGATCAGCACAGCGGGCTGGCCGTCGCGGTAGCGATCCAGCAGCCACTCGTTCAATCGGATCTGCCGCAGGCTTTCGGAGCGTTCCTCGCAAGGAATCTCGAAGTCGTTCAAAATAAAATCGAACAACTGGTTCACGGTCAGATGCGAGTTGAAAACGAATGCCGTCGCCACGTTTCGCCCGCGCAACCAATCGAGCAATCGATTCAGCAGGGTCGTCTTGCCCGTTCCCACCTCGCCGGTGAGCAGAAGGAAACCCTTTCGCGTGTCGATTCCATACGTCAGGGCGGAAATCGCCTCTTCCATCGCTTCCGTGAAGAACAGGTAGCGAGGGTCGGGATTGACGTTGAACGGGTTTTCGCGCAGCCCAAAAAACTTTTTGTACATGAAAATCCTCAGGCCTCGATAATCACTCTCGGTCCGCGCTTGGCGTCACCGAGCACGCCGCCCCGAGCTTGTTTCAAGGGCTCGAAGAGCGAAATCACGGCAATCGCCGGCACGTGCAGAAATGCTTCTACGTCCCGCTCCGAATGCAGCGTGCTGTCGGCAACCAAGAACACCACGATCAGACCCAACCCGAGCGCCAAACCGCCGCCAAATCCTCCAACAGAAAACAACAGCGGATTGGGGAACGACGCCGCGCTCGGCAAATTCGGAGGATCGAGCACGCGGAATTGCTCGCCTTCCTGCTGGTGCTCGAGGTCTGTGGCCATCGCCGATTCGTCGTGCCTCTTCAGCAGATCGTTGTAGAAATCCAGCGCCGTCTGATAATTGCGCGTGATCTCCTTGTATTGCTCCTCCACATCAGGGCTGGCCTTCACCCGCCCTTGTAGCGCGCCGATCTGCGCCTGCAGTGTCTGTTCTTGCTTTATAACTTGGTCCACTGCCAGGGTGGCTTCATGCACCTGAACGCGCAACTGCTGAATTTGTTGCGGTTCTGTCGCGCTGGGTTTGGTGGTGGTGGCAGCGGTTGCATCCGCGGCACCAGGCTGCTGCGCGGCCGCGATCTTCTTGTTGATTGCGTCCAATTCTTCCTTGGCCTTGATCACGTCCGGATATTGGTCGGTGTATTGCGCGCGGAGGGAACTCAGTTTCGATTCGGCTGCCTGCTTCTCTTGTTGCAGCGTGCCGGGATCCTGCGCCACTCCCGTCGCTGCCGACTGCTTCCACGCAGCCAACTGCTGGGCTAGCATCGATTCGTCGAAGGCCTTCTCCTGCTGTAGGCGGCCCAGATTCTGTGTCACAGCCTCGAGTTGCGTGTTCAGACCCATTAGCACGTTCAGGTTCGATTGCTCTTCATCCGGCAATGCTCCCAGATTGCGACGCTCGAAATCCGCCAGCTTGGCGTCTTGCTCGTCCAACTTGCTCTTAGCTTGTTCGAGTTGCTGCTCAAGGAATTCCGTGGTGTTCTCGGCGTGCTCTTCATGGAGCCTGACGTTCTGCTCCAGGAACATCGACGTGACTTCCTGGCAGATCTGCTGTGCGCGGCCGGGATCTGTGAAAGTTACGGTGACATTGAATCCGGGGAGCGAACGTTGATCAACGCCGGCCATTGGCGCCAATGGCTCCACGTCGATTGTTTTCGTCAAGCGGTCCACAAGTGCATCCACGGGAACGCGGCCACTGTCGGTCGGGTAGAGATTCAGTTTCTGGATCACTTCCGCCAGCCGCGTGCGGCTCATGATCTGCTGCTGCATGGAAGCGAGGCGCTGATTCCAATCGTCGCTGATGGCCGCCGGAATGTACGTCGCGGAAACCGACGGTTGATCCACCAAAACGATCGTCTTGGATTGGTAGCGCTTGGGAAGCAAGAATGCCAGGGCGATCCCGATCACCAAACCAAGTGAAGCCGTGTAGACGCAAATGGGCCAGTGCCGGCGCACCATCGCCAAGAAATCTTGTGGTGAAAACTGTCTCGCTTCCATGAGTCCTACGCTCCTATGCCGGCTCGCATTTGAGCCGCTCGCAAAAATCTGTTTTCCCGCCGAGTTTCGACGACGCTCAATCCGCCACCTTGCCCAACTCCTCGAACAGCTTGATCTTGCAAAGCAGCGATTTGTAACTGATATGTAGATGCTGCGCCGCGAGCTTGCGGTTCCATCGCGTGCGCTCCAGCGTCTTCAAAATCAGTGTGCGTTCCGCCTCTCGCGATGCAGCCCGCGACGCAGCCTTAAGCGATGTTCCGTCCAGTTCCAAGGCGCGCGCCGCCGAAACCTGCAACACTCCGGCGTGCGCCAGATCCGCCAGCGCGAATTCGTCGTCGCCGAGAACGACCATCCTCTTCACCATATTTTCCAGTTCGCGCACGTTCCCCGGCCACGCGTGATCGGCCAATCGCTTCATCGTCCGCGCCGAAAGCGACGGCCGCGGCCGGTGAAGCAAACTCGACTGCTTATCGAGAAAATGATTCACAAGGCCCGGAATATCCAACTTTCGTTCCCGCAGCGGCGGCAAGCGCAAGCACACCGCATTCAATCGATAGAAGAGCTCCTTGCGAAACCGTCCTTCCTGCACTTCGGCCTCGAGATCTACCGCTGTCGCCGAAATCAGCCGCGCTGAAAGAACACCAGGGCCAGGCGTTTCTTCGTCATCAGGCAAGGACGAGAGAAGCATTTTCTGGCACGGTGGGTCGAGCTCGCTGACTTCGTCAAAGAAAAGCGTGCGCGAACCCGCGGGCGATATTTCGGTGTCGTCGACGGCTTCGGCCAGCACATCTGCAAAGCGCGCTTCATTCAAACTCGCGCATTGAATCTTCTGAAAATTCTCCGCCGGGTAGCCCGAAAGCCGGTGGACGTGCCGCGCGTGGGCTTCCTTACCCACGCCGCTCTCGCCGATCAGCAAGACCGAGATGTTCGTCGCGGCGATATCGGAGGCCACGCGTTCGAGCGATTGCATTACCGGATCCACGCTGGCTACAAAGCCGTCAGGCTTGATCGCGGGAGCCGGCTCGCTTAGAACGTCGGCGGTTGGGTCATGAACGGACATGGCAGTCTTATCGCGTCTCCAGGGACACAAGTTCTCCCTTCTGTAGGTACTATCTGCACGAATCCTTCCATTGATAAACCTACTAAAATCTTGGTTCCATCCCAGCTATCTAACACCAAATGAGTACCTTATTGCAGAAAATTAGGCCCGGAAGAAGGACCGTCGTGCCCGACCAATTTGCGGAAACTTCCATAAAGTGGCATAGTGTTTCCCACAGGGCGCCAATTCGTGAGGTTAGGGCAACGAAGCCATACCTCAGTATAAGTCATTGATAGATAGCATCATAGCCTAAACCGCTGCACGCAAGTGGTTCGTTGATCCCTCTAACGAGCGCCCAACCCCTAGGACGGCTGGTATCGAACCACTGGTATGCTAAGCGACCCCCATTCAGAGCGGCCCAGAGCCTTTCGCAATCCGCTGCTCTACTCCATGGTGATGCTCGTTATCGTCGCCCTCGTGGTTGGGTGGATCTTCTTTTCGCGCTGGCGCGAAAACCGCGCGTTCGACGAAAGGGCCGCGGAGCAAGTCCGCGAACAGGACGCACGCACCGTGCAATTGATGGGCGGAGACACGCTCCAAATACAATATTTCTACGGCAGTCCCGCCACAATCAGTCGCGGAGAAATGGCCCAGCTCTGTTACGGCGTCGCGAATGCCAAGCAGGTGAGCCTCGATCCCCCAGTGAAGGAGGTCTGGCCGTCCTACGGCCAATGCGTCGACGTCTCGCCGAAAAAAGACACGACCTACACTTTGAGCGTTCAAGACGCGGCGGGCAACACAAAGACGGCAAAAGCCACTATAAGGGTGCGATAAACGCTGAGCGGGCGCCGGGCGCTGAACGTCAACTGGCGGAAATGTGCGCTTGCGGTGAAGCAACGGCAGGCGCTTGTCCGGCGGAGCGGCGTGCCACTATAATTACAGTTTGTGCCGTGATCGCGTTTTGTGCTGCAAGGCATCGGCGGGCGCTTCTGGCCCGTCTCTTTTTTAAGTGCGCAACGGTAACAAACGAAATTTAAGAAAGAGCTATAGCCACTCCGGACGGAAAGAAACGAAGATGGCGGACGCACTCACCAACGTCAAGAAGAAGTTGGCGGACGAAATCGCGCAGCTCGAACACGAGCTGGCTTTCGATCTGCCAAAGGAGATCATGACGGCGCGTGCGCACGGCGATCTTTCCGAGAACGCGGAATATAAGTACGCGAAGGAACGCCAGGGATACGTCTCCGCGCGGCTGGGGCAACTGAAGAAACGACTGGGCGATTTGGGAATGCTCAATCTCAACAATATTCCCAAGGATCGCGCGGGTTACGGATCGACGGTGTGGGTGCGCGAGGCGAAGAAACCGGAAGTGGAATACAGGCTTGTCACCACCGAAGAAGCCGATGCGACGAAGGGTTTGATTTCGACAACCTCACCGATCGGCAAGGCTCTGCTCGGTAAGCGAGTCGGCGACGACGTGAGCGTGCAGACGCCCGCCGGTCCGCGCGAGTTCGAGGTTCTGCGCATCAAGACCATCCACGATGAAGCTTGATCCGCGCTAACGCGCTCTGGCCGCACTTCGAGTTTTCCACCGCTCTCTTCGCCCCGCATCGTTGCCCCGCTTGCACGGCCGTGCTAGCATCCGCGCTTACAAGCACCGAACCGCGGCGTGAGCGGATCTTCCTTAGCCTTCTCACCTTAGGACTGCTCTCCGAGCCGGGACAGGGGAATACATGAAAGCCTACGAAACACCTTTCATTCGCAACGTTGGCATTGTTGGCCACGGCGATACGGGCAAAACGCAGCTCGTATCGGCGTTGCTGTTCACAGCGGGGATGACCAATCGGCTCGGCAAGGTGACGGAAGGAACGACCGTGACCGACTGGGACGAAGAAGAAATCGCGCGGAAGATTTCCATTCAGACGAGCTTGGCATACGCAGAATGGGCCGCGAGCGGACAGACCGAAAAAACCAAAATCAATTTCCTCGATACTCCCGGCTACAGCACGTTCGTCAATGAAGCGCGCGCCTCGCTGGTGGCGGCCGACGCCGCGTTGATCGTGGTGGACGCGGTGGCTGGGGTGCAAGTGGTGACGGAAAAGGTGTGGGACTACGCCACCGAATATGATCTGCCACGCGCGTTCGTGATCAATTGGATGGATCGCGAGCTGGCGAGCTTCGATCGAGCGCTAGCCTCGATCACGCAGGTGTTTGGGCGCGGAGTGGTCGCCGTGCATTTGCCGATCGGCGAGGAAAAGAATTTTCGCGGCGTGATCGATTTGATCTCGATGAAGGCGCACGTGTACCAGCCAGACGGCGACGGCAAAGCGAAGATCGAGGAAATACCGGCGGAAATGGCCGAGGCCGCAAAGGCCGCGCACGAAGCGCTGGTTGAAATGGTGGCCGAAGGCGACGACGCGCTGATGGAAGAATTCTTCGAGAAAGGAACGCTGCCGATCGAAGATCTTTTGAAGGGATTGCGTCTCGCTTTCCTGGCGAAGCGCATCCATCCTGTGGCGTTGACATCCGCGCTGCACAACATCGGCAGTCAATCGCTGCTGGATTTGATCGTGGACATTTTTCCCGATCCTTCGGCGCGCGGCAACGCGTCGGGCAAAACCGAGACGGCCGGGAAGGGTGAGCCAATCGAGCGGCGCATCGCGGATGCCGAACCGGTATCGCTATTTTTCTTCAAGACGCTGGCCGATCCTTTCGCCGGGCGCATCAACTACTTCAAAGTGAATTCCGGCACGCTGAAAAATGATGCGACGCTGCAAAACTTCACGCGCGGCACAAGCGAACGACTGCAACACGTTCAAGTGATGCAGGGCAAGACGGCTACGGCCGTGGCGGAATTGCACGCCGGCGACATCGGCGCCATCGCCAAGCTGAAAGATTCCGTGACCGGCGACACGCTGGGCGATAAAGCCGCGCCGATCTTTTATCCGCCGCCGCACATCCCCGAGCCTTCGATCACCTTCGCGATCGAAGCCAAAACACGCGCCGACGAAGATCGCATCGGCGTGGCGATCCATCGCATTCTCGAGGAGGATTTGGCGCTGCGCTTTTCGCGCGATCCGCAGACCAAGGAATTCTTGCTGGCGGGTTCCGGGCAACAGCATGTTGAGGTGGTGGTGGCCAAGCTGCGCAAACGCTATCACGTCGAGCTGACGTTGAAGCCGCCGAAGGTGCCGTACCGCGAAACGATTCGCGCCAAGGCCGACGCCGAAGGCAAACACAAAAAGCAAACCGGCGGGCACGGACAGTTCGCCGTCTGCCGCGTGCGACTGGAGCCGCTGCCGCACGGCGCGGGATTCGAGTTTGTGGACGACGTTTTCGGCGGCGCGATTCCCAGGAATTTTATTCCCTCGGTGGAAAAAGGAATTCGCGCTTCCGCCGAACGCGGTTATCTGGCCGGCTGCCCCGTGGTGGATTTCCGCGCCGTGCTGTACGACGGGAAATATCACGACGTGGATTCGTCGGACATGGCGTTCAAGATCGCGGGTTCGCTGGCGTTCCGCGAAGCGATGAAATCGGCCAAGCCCTCGCTGCTCGAGCCGGTGATGAACGTCGAAGTGTACGCGCCGGACCAATACTCCGGCGACATCATGGGCGATTTGAGTTCGCGCCGCGGGCGAATCAGTGGCAGCGAAGCGCGCAACGCGAACGTGATCGTCAAGGCGCAAGTGCCGCTGGCGGAGATGCTGTCCTACGCGACGGATTTGACGTCGATGACGCAAGGCCGCGCCACGTACACAATGGAGTTCGCGCATTACGATTACATGCCCGCCGAAAGCGCCGAAAAAGTGATCGCCGCCGCCAAGGCCGCCCGCGCCGGCGAACCCGTGGAAGAAGAAGAGGGCTGAAGCGGAAGCACACCAGCTCGTGAATGGTCGTGCGCTCAAGGAGTCCCGATGTTCACTCGCGCGGTTCTGCTCTCATCGTGTTTATTGGTTGCGAGCACTGCCTGCGCCCAAACTCCGGTGGAAATTCAACCCGTCAAACAGTTAGTTCGCACAGGTGCCCTTGCAACTTGTGGATACACGCCAACGACGACGGAAGGGGCATTCTTTGGCAGGCTCGACAAGGACGGGCAAGTGACCGGCTCCGATTTCGGCAAGTCCTTTCGCATTCAAGGGAAAAAGGGAAAGTACGTGAGTTGGTACGGAATTGTTCGAGGCATCTCACCGGGCACGCCAGACGCGGGCAAATACACTCTGCTGCTTGAGCAGAAGTTCTTCGACGGAATGACGGATTGCCACATCATGTTGGTATCGGAGCGCGGGTCGGGGGATTTCCAGGCCACACTCGAAGGCAGCGCGGATTCCATCCCTGCACTCGCGCTGGTTCGCGTTTACGGCAAGGTCGTAACCGAAGACAGCAACGTGCCGCAGATCGCCGTGGAATTCATGCGCGTTTGGCCGTGGTTGAGCTTCACTTTTACCGACCTCGGCCCCGAAGATCACGGAAATCCACGATGGGCGGAATATTGCACTCTCTGCAAGAGCGGTGGCCGAATTTACAACCCTTACCCGACCGGGGATTACTATCGAGCAGTCCTTGGCGATCCCGAGGATTTCGGAATTCACCTTCAGCAGGTCAAGTAGCAAAAACAAGACACGAATTGCGTTTTCACACGCTGGGCCTACGGCCGCAGCCTCGCGGTGATTCATCCGAGGCAAGCGAGGCTGATGGTAGAATTGCGGCCCCGCGCGAAAATCGGCGCGGCAGTGCTGAACGTAGATGAAGACGCACGATAAAGCCGACGCGACAAACTTGACGGGATTGAGCCTGGGCGAGGCATCGGCACTGGTGCGCGCGAAGAAAGTTTCGCCGGTGGAATTGGCCGAGGCGTGCCTGGGGCGCATCGAGCGGCTCGATGCGAAGCTGAATGCGTTCATCACCGTGACGGCGGAGGGCGCGCTGGAGCGGGCGCGGGCGGCGGAGGCGGCGATTCAGCGCGGCGGATGGATCGGGCCGCTGCATGGAATTCCTGTGGCGCTGAAAGATTTGATCGATACTGCGGAAGTGCGCACGACGGCGGGCAGCGGATTATATAAGGATCGCGTGCCGAGCGAGGACGCGGAGGTTGTGCGGCGGCTGAAGACGGCGGGGGCGGTGCTGCTGGGCAAATTGAACATGCACGAATTTGCGTACGGCGGCAGCGGAGTGATCAGCTATTTTGGCGCGGCGCGCAATCCGTGGGCGAGCGATTACAACACGGGCGGCTCATCGTCGGGTGCGGCGGCGGCCGTGGCGGCGGGGCTGTGCTACGGCGCGGTGGCGACGGATACGGGCGGATCGATACGCGAGCCGGCGGCCTTCTGCGGAATCGTGGGCCTGAAGCCGACCTACGGGCGCGTGAGCGCGCGCGGCGTGATTCCGCTTGCGTGGACGCTCGATCACGTGGGGCCGATGACGCGCAGCGTGACGGATGCAGCGCTGATGCTGCAGGCGATTGCGGGCTACGACGCGGATGACGCGACGAGCGTGGACGCGCCGGTTCGCGACTACGCGAAGGCGTTTGGCGATACCGCGGCGCTGCGCGTGGGCATACCGAACTCTTTCTTCTATGACGCGCTGCAACCGGAGATCGACGCGGCCGTGCGCGCAGCGCTTGCGGTGCTCGGAAAACTCACGGCGAGCGTGCGGCCGATTGACGTGCCGCTCGATCGCGATACGACCACGCTGAAAGCGGAGGCGTATGCGTATCATCGCGAATTGATCGCCGAATCGCCCGAGCTTTATCAGCCGGTGACGCTGGAAAGAATTCGCAGCGGCGCGGAGGTCAGCGCAGCGGATTACATCGCCGGGCGGCGGCAGACGGAAGAATTGCGGCGTGCGGTGAGGAAAGCATTCGATGAAGTCGATTTGTTGGTGACGCCGACGACGTGCGTTTTGCCGTCCAAGATTTCCGAGCTGCTGGCGGACCTGGGCACCTTGCGCGCCAAGGAAAATTTGATGCTGCGAAATACGCGGCCGTTCAATGCAATGGGACTGCCAACGATCTCGATTCCCTGCGGCTTCACGAGTTCCGGATTGCCGATCGGGTTGCAGATCAGCGGACCACCGTGGGGCGAAGCGAGTGTCCTGCGGATGGCTTTTGCATACGAGCAAGCAACGGAGTGGCACAAGCGCGCGCCAAATTTGGGATGAAGCAATAATTCGCGGAGGAAAACGTGGACGCATTCGACGCATTCAAGGAGATGCAGAAGAAAGGCTGGGCGCACTTCGCTCCGCTGGAGATGATGACGACGCCGGCGGCCGCGTTGCTGGTGAAGTTCGCCGGCGTGCGCGCGGGGCAACGCGTTCTGGACGTGGGCTGCGGCACGGGCGTGGTGGCGATCACAGCAGCGCGCGCGGGCGCTGCGGCAAGCGGACTGGACTTGACGCCTGAACTTCTGGAACGCGCGCGAGCTAATTCGCAACTCGCAGAGGTCGCGGTCGAGTGGCGCGAAGGCGACGCGGAAAAATTGCCCTACGCCGATGCGGCATTCGATGTGGTGCTCAGCCAGTTCGGCCACATCTTCGCGCCCAGACCGGAGCTTGCATTGAGCGAGATGCTGCGCGTGCTGAAACCCGGCGGAACGATCGCGTTCTCCACGTGGCCGCCGGAATTTTTTATCGGGCGCATGTTCACGCTGATCGGCGGCTACATGCCTCCGCCGCCACCCGGAGTTTCGCCGCCCGTGCAGTGGGGCGATCAGAAAATCGTACGCGAACGCATCGGCAGCGCGGCGCGCGACATCGCGTTCGAGCGGGGAACGATGCTGGTTCCCGCGCTCAGCTTGCAACACTTTCGCACCGTCACCGAGCGCACTGCGGGACCCGTTATCAAGTTGATCGAGAACCTTTCGGCGAGCGATCCGGCGAAGCTGGCGAAGTTCCGCCGCGAATACGATGCGATCGCGGCAGAATATTTCGACGGCAACACGGTGAAGCAGGAATTCATGATCACCCGCGCGACGAAAAACTAGAGAGCCTTCGTTGCCGCCTGCAAACGAGGAGAGCGACATGCATGTGTTTCTTACTCGGCGAATTGTGGCCGCGAAGTGCGTGATTGTCTTGTGGGCGCTGGCGATACCGTGCGCCGTTTTCTGCGCCGCGCAAACCGGCGCGGGCGCAGCATCGCCTTCCGCTCAAAACACGGCCCCGGCACAGAGCGCTGCCCCGGCCGCCGCGGCGGCGACGCCCGCCGCGCCGGACATTGATCCCAAGGCGATGGAGATTTTGCACCACGCGGCCGCGAGGTTTCAGAACCTGAAGGGTTATAAGGTCGAGGTGACGGTGCACGCCGTGAACGAATCGCAGATATCTGAACAGCACCTGACGGAAACCGGCTCGGGATTGACGAGATATCGAGTGGCGGACGACGACCCGAAAGGAGTGCGGCGAATCGGCGACGGGCACACGCAGTGGATCTTCGATCCCGTCTCGAACGAATACACGAAACGTCCGGAGCCGGCGGAGGCGGATACGCCCGTCGGCGACCTGCGGATCATGGACCAGCACGTAACCGAGGCGCAGATCATGCGCGAGGATTTATTCACCGACGCCGGAGGAAAAATCGTCCCCGTTTACGTGGTCGGAGTCGTCCGAGATCGCTGGCCCGCGGGAACAATCCCGAGCGCGCAATTGGTGATGTACTACATCGACGAGAAGACGTTCACAGTGTACCGAAGCACGGTGCACGCCGATCCGGCATCGCTCAGCATGTCGTATGCGTTCATCAACTGGGACGAGAACGAGCCAGACGCGTTGTTCGCGTTCACGCCACCGGCATCGGCGCACGCCGCGCCGAGCTTGCCGGAGCATTCGGCGCTGAGCAGCACCATGATCGGGATGGCCGCGCCGGATTTTACGCTGCCCGATACGACCGGCAAGCAAGTGAGCTTGAGCGCGCTGCGCGGAAAGGTAGTGCTACTCGACTTTTGGGCGAGTTGGTGCGGGCCGTGCCGCCAGGCGATGCCGGAAATTGAAAAACTGCAGAGCGATTTCGGCGATCAGGGGCTGGTTGTGCTGGGCCTGAATTCGGGCGAGAGCGCGGAACACGTGACGCAGTTCGCAAAGCAACAGGGCTATACGATCACCCTGTTGGTGGGCGCGGAGCCGGACACAACCGGCAAGTACTTTCTAAGCGCCTACCCGACGACGTTGCTGGTCGACCGCCAGGGGCACATCGTTTATCGCAGCGAGGGAAATCAGGGGCTCGATCAGCTGCGGACCGCGGTGCAGGGTGCGCTACACGCGGCGCCGTGAAATCGGTCCTATTTATTTCGGAGGTTTAGCAATGAACTATATGCGCATCGGTCTTGCGGCTCTTGCCAGCTTCGCGGCGTATTTTATTCTCGGCGGACTCACATTCACCGTGCCTTGGTTCCGCAATGAGTTTCTAAAGTATCCCGCTGTCTATCGCGCGAAGGATGGACAGATGAGCCACATGCCGGCCGGAATGCTCGCTATGTTGCTCGCGATGGTGGTGCTTGCGGTTCTCTACGCGCTGTTATACCGCGGAGGTCCGGGCCTCCTCGAAGGAGCGCGCTTCGGTGCGCTGATCGCGGCGTTTTTCGTATGCACGTTCGTTGTCCACAACTATGTCAATCTGAATATCGGACTGAAATTGACCTTTCAACAAGCGATTGCGTATTCCATTGAATGGATGTTGGTGGGAATCATCATCGGCCTTATTTACAAGCCGGCATGAAGGTCCGGAGGGAAAATCAGTGTGCATGTCAGGATAGCTCCCTGGGAATGCTGGACTCCAATTTGGCTCTTGCGAATCGGTCATAATTGCGCAAAATCGATCGAGGCAACGCAGTCCGCGCGGGCAAGTCATGGCGAAAGCTAGGCTGAAATCTCGGGCACGTCACGCGAACCCCCCGCGCTGGGGCGACGCGACGCTGGCGATCCACGCCGGCGAGAAAAAGCACGGCCACAATGCGCCGGTGGCGCCGGAGATCGTGCGCACATCAAACTTCGTGTTTGCCGATACCGCCGAGATGAAGGCGGTGGCCGAAGGAACATCGAGCGCCTACATTTACACTCGCCAGGGCAATCCGACGCTGAAGATCGCGCAGGAGAAACTGGCGGCGCTGGAGGGCGGCGAAGCGGCGATCGTGACGTCGTCAGGCCAAGCGGCGATTTCAAGCGCACTGCTGGCCCTGCTGAAGTGCGGCGATGAACTGATCGCTACGCGGCAGCTTTACGGCGGCGCCTATCGCCTGATGCGCGACGTTCTGCCGGACCTCGGCATCGTGGTGCGCTGGGTCGAAGCGGATTTGGGCGGAATCGATCGGCTGGTGAACGAGCGTACGCGCGCGCTGTACACCGAAACTCCCACGAATCCGACGCTGAACGTGGTGGACTTGCGCAAGGTGGCGGCGGCTGGGCGGCGGCACAAAATCACCACGCTGGTGGACAACACCTTCGCCTCGCCCGTACTGCAAAAGCCGATCGCACTGGGCCTGGACGCCGTGGTGCACAGCGCGACCAAGTATTTGGGCGGGCATTCGGACTTGATCGCCGGCGCGGTGATTGGGTCGCGCGAATTCATCGCGCGGGTGCACGAGCGCGTGATCTACCTGGGCGGCTCGATGGACCCCAGCGCCGCGTTTCTGCTGATTCGCGGCTTGAAGACGCTGGAGGTGCGCGTGCAGCGGCAGTGCGCCACGGCGATGGCCGTGGCGAAATTTCTCGAGCGGCATCCAAAGGTCGCGCGTGTGCATTACCCCGGACTGGCATCGCACCCGAGCCATCGGCTGGCGCGGCGGCAAATGTCCGGCTTTGGCGGGATGCTGGCGTTTGAGCTGAAGGGCGGCTTGCCGGCGGCGCGGCGTTTTTGCGACCGCACGCGGATTTTCCTGCTGGCCGCCAGCCTGGGCGGCGTGGAATCGTTGATCGTGCTGCCGCTATTCACTTCGCACTACAAAATGAGCGCCAAGGAATTGGCCGCCGCGGGGATTGGTCCGGGCATGGTGCGGGTTTCCGTGGGCTTGGAAGATGCGGCCGATCTGATTGTGGATTTGAAGCAGGCGCTCGCGTAGCCAAAACCAGCCGCACGCGAAGACCCCAAGAACGGTAGTACGCTGTGTTCAAAGTGGGTTACCGGCACATCGTTTTGAATTGACCCTTCCCCCGCATCGCCGGTAGGATGCCTCAGGTGACCCTTCTGCCCGGCCAGCCGTCTAAGCCGGAAGGCAGCCGCCTCGGAAAAGCCGGCAGGGAAATCCAAGCGGGGAACCCGCACGGGCAAACTAAGAAAGCGATAACGCAGAGACGCCGAGACTCCCGCCACGACGGGCAGGCGCGGAGATTCGCGAAGGAAAACATACACGACGGACGTGGCGCGCAGGATCGTTTTGGGGATCGATCGACACAGGGGCTTGGACATAAGAGTGACGAAAACTTTCAAAATTGCGGGCTTGGCGGCGCTACTTTGTGTGCTGTGGGCTGCGGGCTGCGCGGATACCGCGCGCAACGCCGTGTCCGTGCGCCCGCCCACGATCGTGGCTGCCGCGCCAATCGTCGATCCTCTGCCGCTCAATTCGCGGCGCGCGCCGCGAGCGCTGGCGACGATGGCGCCGAACGGCGACGAACTGGTGGCTCGCGCGGTGAATGCACTGTTTGAGGCCGGGCAGCAGGATTACCGCGCCGGCCACTTGGACAAGGCGCGCCAGGAATTCGACCAATCCCTCGAAGTGCTGCTTTCCAGCGGCTACGATTTGAAACAAGAGCCGCGGCTGCAGCAATTGTTCGATCACATCTTGGAGACTGTGCACGCCGACGAAATGGTGGCCTTCCGCGACGGCGACGGTTTCAGCGAGCAGCAGACCGAACCCTCGCCGCTGGACGAAATGCCCGACCTGGCCGGGGCGCCGCCCGCACCGGCGGACCCGGCGCTGCGCGGAAACGCCGAAGGCGAGCTGGCGTCGGTGGAGCACGACCTGCCGCTGACGGTGAACGATTACGTGCTGGCCTACCTGAACTTTTTCCAGACTCCGCGAGGCCGCGCCATCGTAGCCACCGGATTGCGCCGCGCCGGACGCTACCGCGAAATGATCTCCAACGTGCTGCGCGAAGAGGGTCTGCCGCAGGATTTGATTTACCTGGCACAGAATGAAAGCGCGTTCCAGCCGCAGGCGCTCTCCAGAGAAGGGGCGCGCGGCTTGTGGCAATTCATGTCCTCGAGCGGGCGCTTGTACGGTCTGCAGAAAAATTGGTGGGTGGACGACCGCCAGGACCCCGAGAAAGCCACGCGCGCCGCCGCGGCGGACCTGCGCGGTCTATACAACGAATTCGGCGATTGGTATCTGGCGATGGCCGCCTATGATTGCGGCCCGATGAACGTGGAGCGCGCCATACAGCGCACCGGATATGCGGATTTCTGGGAATTGTACCGGCGCAATGTGTTGCCGAAAGAAACGCGCAATTACGTGCCGATCATCATCGCGCTGGCGCTGATCTCGAAAGATCCGGCGCGCTACGGCATCGATGTGGATCCCGAGCCGGCGATCGAACCGGACAGCGTGAAGCCGGGGCACGCCATCGATTTGCGTCTGGTGGCGGAAACGATCGACGTCGATCTCGACACGCTGCGCACGCTGAATCCGCAATTGCTGCGCTTGGTGACGCCGGAAGATCCGAATTTCGTGCTGCATTTGCCGGAAGGGACCGCGGAGCGTTTTTACGCCGAAATCGCGGCGATTCCCGCAGACAAGTGGGTGAGCTGGCGCAACCACCGCGTCGAGGAAGGCGAAACGCTTTCGAGCATCGCCAAGGAATATCGCGTCAGCGAAGCGGCGATTGCCGCGGCCAACGGGATCGACGCGGACGCGCCTCTCGAAGCCGGCGGCAAGCTGATTATTCCCGTCGAAGCGCGCGCGGATGCGGGGCTGGGACGCCACCTGAGTTATCGCGTGCGGCGCGACGACACGCTGGCGTCGATCGCCGACGAATTCGACGTTAGCACCACGGAGCTGCGCCGCTGGAATCATCTGCGCAGCGACCGCGTGACGCGCGGCATGCGCCTGAGCGTGTATCCCGGCGGCATGGCGCCTCCGCCATCGGCGGCGAGCAAGCCTGCGACGGCGGCGGCGGTGAGCGCCTCGATGGCGCACGCGGGCGCGGCGGGCGCGAGCGCCGCGGACTACGGCGCCGCCGGCGGCCAGCCGATCGTTTATCGCGTGAAGCCGGGCGAAACGTTGTGGTCCATCGCGCGGGGATTTCGCACCACGGTGGAAGCGCTGCGCGACGCCAACCGTTATCTGTTCAGCCGCCCGCTTGAAGCCGGTGACGAACTAACTATTTTGCGCGCGCAGTAGCCGGACCCAACCTCCACTTATATCCTTACATGTCAATGTATTAGCGCCATTCCAGGCGGCCCCTGCGCGCCGTGGCATGGAATCCAGGCGCGCCAAACAATGTTCCGAGCCTTGACAAATCCATCATCGGGAGCTTATACGGACTTCAGACTTTCGGGCGTGCGCGCGCCACTTTCTCAACGAGTCGGCTGGAGGGCACGGGATGGCTTACGAACGAAATGGCGATGGTGAAGAAAACGAGTTCTCGCAGATCGAAGAGGAAGAGGAAGTCACCGCCGATCGCGACGACGTCCTCGAAGACGAAAGCGAAGAAGAACTGATCATCGAGGAAGGCCCGGGCGTGCCGGTGGTTCCGCCTCCGCCTGTGGTGCCGGCAGCGCCCGCGCGGAAGAAGAAGTCCGCGGCGAAACCGAAGCGCGCCAAGGCCAAACCGCGCAAGAAGGCGCGTCCGAAAAAGAAAGCCAAGCGCGCCAAAGCCAAGAAGCCCCCGCGCAAGACCGCCAAGCGGCGCAAGCGGCGCTAGCGGCGTTAGTTGCGTCCTGAGATTATTGCGTTCGGAATTGATCGCGTACTGAATTTGTTCCAAAGCTTCTGAGGGATTCGCGAAGAAGCGGGCTCGGCGTGAACGGGCCCGCTTTTTTTGCGCCGCGCTGAAAAATGAAACTCGCGCGGCCCGAAAAGGAAACTGCCTCGCCAGGCAGCGGAACCAAGACGGGCCGGGCCCGTTTCCATTTCGGGTTCTGGCCGCGCCACGGCGCCAACAATCTGCTTGCCGCGCCCATCCGCCGCCGTTAGCATACTCGCCAATGCTACTAGCGCTTGAACATCTGCGAAGGATGCGCGGCGGCGCGCAGTCGCACCTGTTTAGGTGCCGCGACGGCGCGTACTACGTGGTCAAGTTCCAAAACAACCCACAGCATCTGCGGATTTTGGCTAACGAAATGCTCGGTACCAAGCTGGCCGCGCGGCTCGGCCTGCCTGTGCCGCCGGTCGCGGTCGTGGAGGTATCTCCCGGCCTGGTGGAAAATACCGCGGACTTGGTGATGCAATACGCCACCGGACGCGTGGCGTGCAAAGCCGGCCGGCAATTTGGCTCGCAGTATCCGGGCCATCCGGCCGAAGTAAGCGTGCACGACTATCTGCCGGACGAACAGTTGATCGAGATCGAGGACCTCGACGTCTTCTGCGGGATGCTGGTGTTCGACAAATGGACCTGCAACACCAATGGCCGGCAAGCGGTGTTTTTTCGCGAGGCCGGGCGCTCGCGTTACCAAGCCCTGATGATCGACCAGGGATTTTGCTTCAACGCCGGGGAGTGGAATTTTCCGGACGCGCCTTTGCGCGGGCTCTACGCGCGGCAACGAGTGTACGAGCGCGTCACCGGTCTTGATTCCTTTGAGCCCTGGCTCGGGCGCCTCGAGAATCGCATCACGCGCGCCGCGCTGGGCGAGGCCGCCGAACAGATTCCGCCGGAGTGGTATCAGGATGACGCCGCGGCGCTCGAGGAATTGCTCGAGCGGCTGTACCAGCGGCGCGAGCGCGTGCGGGAGTTATTGGTCTCGGCCCGCGACTCCAACCGCATTCCGTTTCCGAATTGGAAGAGTCGTCTTACTAACTAAATGTTTTGAAAAGGATTTTTGAAAGGAAACACAAGAAGGGACCCAAATCATGGCCGAAACTGAATTGCAATCCTGTGCCTACCATATCGTGCGCTACGCTCCGAATTTAGTTCGCGATGAGTGGATCAATATCGGCGTGGTGCTTTTCGATCCCGCGTCGGGGCGCGTCCTGCGCCGCCTGGTGGAGGATCCCGGCGAATTCGCCCGCGTGCGCCGCTTGCACCCCACTGCGGATGAAGAGCTGCTGCGCAACCTGGGCGGCTTTTTCGACGCGCCGCGCAACGGCGGCGCGGGCAACGGCCTGGCGTGGCTGGGCAAGCTCGAGGAAACGCTCTCCAATGCCGTGCAGCTAAGCCCGCGGCGCGGCATTCTCACCGGCGATTTCGACGCCGAACTCGATCGCCTCTATCGCGAGCAGGTTGAGCCGCCGCGCGCGGGGCGCCCCGACGTGCACGACATCCGCACGCGCAGCGATATCCGCGCGCGCGCCGCGGATTTTTTGCGCCTCGAAGGTTTGCTTGGCCGCATGCAGCGCGGCGTGCGCGTGGAAAATTACACCTACCCGGGCGATCCCCTGCGAATCGATTTCGCGTACCGGCAGAATGGAACGCGCGGCTTCGTGCAGGCCCTGGCGCTTGGCCGCGACCCGGGCCAGGCCAAGGTACTGGCCTTCACCGCCGACGCCATCCGCGCGCGCGGTGAGCACGCCGAATTCACGGCCATCACCGAAGTGGATCCGGAGCGCGACATCGGCCGGCACCGCTTCGTCTCGACGCTGCTCGAGGAAAAACAAATCTCGGTCGTGCCGCTGGCTCGCCTGCGCGGCTGGGCCCACGCCCTCGGCCCGCGCCTGCGCGCGAATGGCGGCGCGTAAGACACAACGGTTGGGCGAGGAGAACCATAGAAGCAAAATCCTGCTGCTGACGAATTGCTTCTGGGGAAAACAATGCGAAGAAGACTTCTCTATTCGATGGTGGACGCGGTCTTTATTGCCTCTCTCGCTTTTCTGCCGGCCGGCTGTCTTGCCCAAAAGATATCTCAACCGACTTCAAAGCAGGAGGAAAACATTAGGAAGTTCCTTCAGGATTATTTGGGGCACCCATACCCAGCCTTCGAGAAAGAGGAACCGTCACGGTATTCTGCCGCCCTAGTTGACCTCAAGGGCGATGGAACACAGGAAGCGATCGTCTACCTCACTGGCAGAGGCTGGTGCGGAAGCGGCGGCTGCGTCACGCTGATTTTGATTCCCCAGGATTCTTCCTACAAAGTTTTAACGGAAATCACGATCACGTGGACTCCAATCCGTGTGCTTGCGACGAAATCACACGGTTGGCACGACATCAGCGTCTGGGAGCGCGGAGGAGGGAACGTGCAAGCGTACGAGGCGGAGCTTTCGTTTGACGGCGTTACCTATCCAACGAACCCTTCCGTGCCTCCCGCTCGGCCAATGACCCAGAACACGGAAGGGGAAGTCGTCGTGCCCAGGTCAGTGTTCGGGAGGCCTTTGTATCCCTGACTCGACCGGCTCCACCTCGTGAATCCGCGCAGTGTCGCGACGGACCACTCAGCCGCGAACATCGACACCGCCAGCAAATCCTCCCTAGAGAATCTCTTCGTCCCACTTTTCGAGGCCGCTCTTCACCTTGATCATGAACTGGTGCGCGATCGCGCCATCTACCGCGCGGTGATCGTAGCTCAGCGTCAGATACACCATCGAGCGGATTCCGATCGCGTCGCCAATCACCACCGGCCGCTTCTGAATCGCGCCGATGCCCAGAATCGCCACGTTTGGCTGGTTGATCACCGCCAAGCCCATCAGCCCGCCGACGCTGCCCGGATTGGTGATCGAGAACGTCGAATCCTGCACCTCTTCCGGTTTCAGCTTCTTGGTGCGCGCGCGCTCCGCCAAATCGTTCACCGCACGCTGCAGGCCCAGGAAATTCTTTTCGTCCGCGCCGCGGATCACCGGCACAATCAGCCCCGCCTCCAGGGCCACGGCGATCCCCAGATTGATCTCCCGGTGCATCACCAAATTATTTCCGTCCACCGAGGAGTTCACCACCGGAAACGCCCGCAGCGCTTCCACGGCCGCGCGCAAGAAAAACGGCATGAAGGTCAGTTTGGTCTCGTGGCGCTTCTCGAATTCATCCTTCACGCGGGCGCGCAGTTGCGCGATCCCGGTCATGTCCGCTTCCTCGATTGAATAAACATGGGGCGAAGTGCGCTTGGATGCCACCATGTGTTCGGCGATCTTCTGCCGCATCACGCTCATCGGCGCGACGTCATAGCGCCCGAAATAAATCCGCTCGCGCGGCACGGCCGTTGCTCCCGCAGACGCCGCGGCAACAGACGCGCCCGGGGCCGCAGTCCGCGCGCCACCCGAGGCAATCACCGCCAGAATGTCCTTCTTGCTGATGCGCCCGCCGGCGCCGGTTCCGCTGAGCTGGGCCAGATCGACGTTGTTTTCCTTCGCCAAACGCCGCACCAGCGGCGAGCTATGAATTCGCCGCCCGTCGCTCGACGCCGCAGCCGGAGCGGAGGGAACCGCCGGCGCTGGAGCGGCGGGCGCTGCCTTCGCTTCCGCCTTCGCAGGAGCCGCGGCGCCTTTGCCCTTGGCCGTCGGCAAATCCGTAGCCGGGGTTTCGTCGCCCGGAGTGGCGGCCGACGACGGCGCCGAAGCGTTGCTCGCCTGGACCTCCGTCGCGCCCGTGCCCGCACTCGCGCCGTCAATAATCGCCACCACCGTCTGCACCGGCACAGTCTGCCCCTCGGGCACCTTGATTTCCTTCAGGATGCCGGCTGCCGGCGCGGGAATCTCCGCGTCCACTTTGTCCGTGGAAATCTCGAACAGCGGCTCGTCGCGCTCCACCTTGTCGCCGGGCTTCTTCAGCCACTTGGTGACGGTGCCTTCGAAAATGCTTTCGCCCATCTGGGGCATCAGTACGTTCACGGCCATCTTCGTCTCCTCTTGACTCCGCAATCTTCTCAGTTCCTCAAGCCTGCGCCAAGTGGCGCGCCGCATCCGCAATGCTTGCGGCATTCGGCAAAAATCCCTCTTCGAGCGCTGGCGCGGACGGCACCGGCGCATCCGGCGCGGTCACGCGCACGATCGGCCCATCCAAATCGTCAAACGCTTCAGCGCACACAATCGCGGCGATTTCTCCAGCGATTCCGCCCGTGCGCGTATCCTCGTGCACCACCAGCAATTTATTGGTCTTGCGCACCGACGCCAAAATCGTTTCGCGATCCAGCGGCAGCAGCGTGCGCAAGTCGATCACCTCGGCCTCGATTCCTTCGCCCGCCAGCGCCGCAGCGGCTTCGAGGGAAGCGTGCAGCATCGCAGCGTAACTCACAATCGTCAAATCGCGCCCTTCGCGCCGTACCGCGGCCTTGCCCAGCGGCACCGCGTAATCGTCAGGCGGCAAATCTTCCTTGATGCGCCGGTACAAAAACTTGTGCTCGAAAAACAGCACGGGATTGTTATCGCGAATCGCCGATTTCAGCAATCCTTTGGCATCGTAGGCCGTCGCCGGACAAACCACTTTCAGTCCCGGCGTGTGCACGAAATACATTTCGGGATTCGCCGAATGAAACGGCCCCGCGTGCACTCCGCCGCCCGACGGCCCGCGCACCACGATGGGCACCGGCGCGCCCCACCTGTAATGCGATTTGGCCGCGAAGTTCGTGAGCTGCTCGAAACAGCAGGCAATAAAATCCATGAACTGCATCTCCGCCACGGGACGCAATCCGGTATACGACATTCCGATCGCCGCGCCCACGATGGCCGTCTCGCTGATCGGCGTATCCACCACGCGCTGCCATCCGTAGCGCGCCAGCAAACCCTGCGTCGCGCCGAAGGCCCCGCCGTATACGCCGATATCCTCGCCCAGCAGCACCACCGAGGGATCGTGCGCCATCTCTTCGTCCAGCGCCTGGCGAATGGCTTCGAGATACGTCGTTTGCGCCATAATTAACCGCGCGCCCGCCGCGCTTTCGAAAATTTCGCGGCCTTGGAATGCGTCACTCGCTTCACGGGCACGCGCTCCTCGAGCGCACCGAAGTCCGTCACAGTCCAGCGCGCATCGACCACCGACTTCGGCGGCAGCAGTTCGTCCTTCGGCCGCTGCCATTGCGGCGCGATCTCGTGGCAACCCTCGCAATAAACTCCGCGCTCGATTTCGCCGGCCTCTTTCGCGCCCGGCATCGGCGAGGCTTCGGCGAACGCCACATCGGCATCCAGTTCGCGCTCGATACGCGCGTCGATCTCGCGTTTCTCGCAAGCGCTCCAAAGTTTGCCGGCCGTAAGCGCGCGTTCGTAGCGCGCAATCGGATCGCGCGCCTTCCAATACTCCTTCATTTTCTTCGGCACATACTCGGCCGGATCGTGCTGCGCGTGCCCGCGCATGCGCATCGTCTTGGCTTCGATCAGCACGGGCCCATGCCCCGCGCGCGCCTGATCGGCCGCTTGTTTCGCCGCGCGATAAACGGCCAGCACATCGTTGCCATCCACGATCGCGCTGGTCACCCCGTAAGCCCGCGCGCGATCGGCCAAATCGCGCAGCGGCACCTGCCGCGCAACCGGCGTCGAGTAAGCCCACTGATTGTTCTCGAGCACCAGCACCAGCGGCGCGTGCTGCACTGCCGCGAAATTCAATCCTTCATGGAATGCGCCGGTCGAGCTGCCGCCATCGCCAATCCACGTCATGGCTATGCGCTTTTGCCCCAAGAGGCGAGCGCCTAAGGCCACGCCGGTCATCACCGGAATCAAATCGCCCAGCATCGAAATCGGCGAGACCACGTGCCGCGCGCCCAAATCTCCCAGATGACTCGCGTTGTCTCTGCCATGCGTCGGAGAATTCGCGCGCGCCATGTTCTGCGTGAAAATCTCCCGCGGCTTGTATCCGCGCACCAGCAACGACCCAATATTGCGCACCATCGGCGCGATCCAATCGCCCGGCTCCAGCGCGTAAGCCGAGCCCACCGAGATCGCTTCCTGCCCCAAGCTTGAAAACAGCCCGCCCACGATCTGATTCTGCCGCGCGAGCCGGTCCAGCCGTTCTTCCAGCGCACGATTCAGGCGCATGAAGTAATACAGTTCGAGTTGCTGCTCGCGCGTGAGCGTCAGTTCCATTGCAGTCGGATCACAATTCTGTTCGTAGCAGCGCGCTTCGCGCAGTCCGTTATGCGACGGCCTGCGCGCGCGCCTCGAGCGACGCTTCAAACTCCGCAAGCCGCTGCTCGATCTCGCAAGCGTCGGCGTCGCGCATTTCGAGCTGCAACAACTCACCCAAGTGCGTCGTCATGCGCGGCGCGACCTCCGCCACGCTCACCGCGCGATCCAGTAATTTTTCGAGCGACGTCGCGCGCCGCCCCGCCAGTCCGCACGGCACGATCAAATCGAAGTACCGCAAATCCGTGGCCACGTTGTATGCCAAGCCGTGCGATGTGACCCAGCGGCTGATGTGCACGCCGATCGCTCCCAATTTTTCAGCGTTCGCCTCCGGCGCTCGCGCTGGCGCAGCCCACACGCCCGTCATTCCGCTGACGCGCGTGCTGGCAATTCCAAAATCCGCGCTCGCGCGAATCATGGCCTCTTCGAGTTGCCGCACGTACCAGCCGACATCGCGGCGAATTTCGCCGAGCTGCAAAATCGGATAGGCCACCAGTTGCCCCGGCCCGTGATACGTGACGTCGCCGCCGCGATCCGTGTCAAAAAACCTCACGCCCATCTGCGCCAGCACGCGCTGCGACGCCAGCAGATTCCGCCGCTGCCCATTGCGCCCCATGGTGATCACATGCGGATGCTCGCACAGCAGCAGCACGTCCGGCACTGCGCCGGCTTTGCGCGCCGCCACCAGGCGCCGCTCGAGTTCGCGGGCGGCCCCGTATTCCAGCAATCCCAGACTTGCCACCAAGCAGGTTTTCATCGAATTAGATTCTTGCAAAGGTTGCCGTGCGCAGAGGCGACAAATTCCTCGCGCACTTACGCGTTGATGGAGAGGCCACGCACGGCCGCGAAGGCGTCGCCCATCGCCTCCCACACCGTCGGGTGGGCGTGGACGGTGAACATCATGTCGTCGATCGTGGCTTCGAGCTGCAACGCGGTCGTCGGCTCCGCCAAAATTTCCGTCGCTTGCGGCCCGATGGCGTGCACGCCGAGCACTTCGCCATATTGTTCGTCGCTCACCACCTTGATGAATCCTTCGTGCTGCCCCAGGATCGTGGCCTTGCTGTTGCCCGCGAATGGAAATTTCCCGGTCTTCACTTTGTAGCCCGCTTCGCGCGCGGCCTTCTCCGTCAATCCCACCGAGCCAATTTGCGGTTCGCAGTACGTCGCGCCCGGAATGTGCGTGCGATCGAGCGGCGGCGCCTGCTTGCCGGTGATCTTCGCAACGCAGGTGATTCCTTCCATCGACGCCGCGTGCGCGAGTTGCGGCATTCCCGCGACGATGTCGCCGATGGCGTAAAGCCGCGGCTCGGCGGTCTCCATGTACGGACCTACGTGCACGAATCCGCGCTCGATCTTGGCCTTCGATTTCTCGAGACCTATATTCTCCGTGCGTGGCGCGCGCCCCACGGCGATCAACACGCACTCTCCCGCGACACTTTGATTCGCGCCGCTTTTATCCTTGAACGTAACCGTCGCGCCCTTGGCTGTTTTTTTCAGCGAATCCACTTTCGCCCCGGTGAAAATCTTGATGCCCTTCTTGCGAAACGCCTTTTCAAGCTCGGCCGAAATCTCCTCGTCCTCCACCGGCACAATCCGCGGCAACGCCTCGATCAGCGTGACCTCGCTGCCAAACGAATTGAAGATCGACGCGAACTCCACGCCCACGGCCCCCGCGCCCACGATCACCAGCGATTTCGGCACCGCCGGCACCGTCAGGATTTCGCGATTGCTTAGCACGATCTTGCCGTCGAAATCCATTCCCGGCAGCGCGCGCGCCTCGGAGCCGGTTCCCACGATAATGTGCGTGGCCTCGATCTCCGTCTTTTCGTCGCCGGTTTCCACCGCGACTTTGCCCGGCCCCGCCCAGCGTCCCCAGCCTTGGATCTTGTCGATCTTGTTCTTGCGAAATAGAAAGTCGATGCCCTTGGCGTGCCGATCGACAACGTAATTCTTCCGCGCCAGCAGCGCCGGCCAATCGAGCTTGAAATCCTTGGCTTCGATGCCGAACTCCTTGGCGCGGCGAAACGTGTCGTAAATTTCCGCGGTGTGCAACAGCACTTTCGTGGGAATGCAGCCCACGTGCAGGCAGGTTCCGCCCAGAAACGGGTCCTTCTCGATCACCACCGTCTTCAAGCCCCATTCCGAGGCGCGGATCGCGGTCTGGTATCCGCCCGGACCGCTTCCAATGATCGCTAAATCGTATTTTGGCAAGTGCTTCCTCCGCGGCAGACGAGCGGCCGCTTCGTGCCGGACGGGGACTGCGAGAAAAAAGGGCTCGCGCCCGCTTTCCGCGCGGCCCTTCGTGCGCCGACAATCCGAGAATTTTAGCAGCCGCTTCCGGCACCCGCAACTCGCGACGCTTTCCGCGCGGTTGCGCCGTTTTCTGCCCACCGGGGCCGCGTCAACGCTGCGTCGCCTCCTCGCGGCAAACGATCGAGTCGTGTATTTGATGCTACGCGACGCCCGCGGTTTCCTTGACACCCCCGAGGGCGACGCCTAGAATCTCTCATTTGTGTTGGTGCATCTAAGGCTCTCTGTGCACCTATAGGCCAAACATCCATGGACAAGAAACGTCTCGAATACTACAAAAAGAAATTGGTCACGCGTCGCGAAGAGTTGATCAAGAATATTGCGCGCACCGAAGAAGAAGGCCGCGCGGCGGACGACGATCCGACCGTCGACATGGCAGACAAAGCCGCCAACTCCTACACCAAGGAGTTCTTGTTCGGTCAGAACAACACCGAGCGCAGCATGCTCGCGCTGATCGAAGGCGCCCTCGCGCGCATCAAGAGCAATTCCTTCGGCGCCTGCACCAACTGCCAGGCGGAATTGCAGCAGAAGCGCCTGGACGCCGTGCCCTGGGCGCGCCACTGCGTCGCCTGCCAGGAAAAAATGGAACGCGGCCAGCTGTAAACCCGCAGTTCCCTCCGAGGCCCGCGCGCCACGCGAAGCCTTTGCTCTCTCGATAATTTCCTCGTTGATGACTAGCCCCGCTTGCGGTAGTCTGCCGTCACCGTGGGCACCTGGCTTCGATCCGCGCGCGCGCGTCTCGGTGACTGGGGCGGAGCTCTAGCTTCCATCCTGCTGCCCGCCCCGTGCCAAGTCTGCGGCGAGCTTCTGGACTCCAGCCAACGCATTCCCATCTGCGCACGCTGCCTCGCGCAATTCCAGCCGCTCGCCGGCCCGCTCTGCGAGCGCTGCGGCCGCCCGATTCTTTCCGCATTCGCCGCGGAGATTTCTCCGCTGCTCTGCCACATGTGCCATCGCGGCCTGTACGATTTCGATTTTGCCCGCAGTTACGCCGAATACGGACCGGTGGCCTCGCGCGCCGTTCTCATGCTGAAGTACGAGCAGGTGCTCCCGCTCGGCGCGTGGTTCGCGCACAAACTTGCCGCCGCGATCGCGCAATCACCCGCCGATTTCGCCGCGGACGTCGTGGTACCGGTACCGCTCCACGCCGCGCGCCATCGCGAGCGCGGTTACAACCAGGCCGAGCTGATTGCCCGCCCCTTGGCCCGCATGTTGGGCTTGCCGTTTCGATCCGCGCTGCTGGTGCGCATCAAGCCGCGCCCCGACAAGCTCAAACTCACCATTCGCGAGCGCTGGCGCACCGTTCGCGGCGCCTATGCCACACGCCAGGGCGCGCAGGTTGACAAGCTCCGCGTATTGCTGGTAGATGATGTATTTACCACCGGCGCGACGCTGGATGCATGTTCGCGTGCCCTGCGGAAGGCCGGTGCCGTGCGTGTGGCGGGGTTGACAGTTGCCAGGGTCCTCCCTCCTTCGTACTCCCGCCCAGATGCCCGAATTGTGCCGCAGGGCGATAGGCCCACCGGCAGCGGAGCCTGAACCTGGCGGGCGCCGCAAGAGTTTTCGGCAAGAGTGGCGGAAGCAACTGGTAGTCGGTCGCATAACGCGGTTCGCGTATGTCTACAGGCGAGCAGGTCGGCGACAGATCTCGATCGAGACAATCTCTCGATACGCTCCCTGAACCGCGCCCCGCCGGCAATTCCCTTCGCGCAACCACTCGCAAGCCCGGAATTTTGCAGGAGCCGGTCCTCGTCCTGAACGCCACGTTTGAGCCCATCAACGTGACCGCGGTGCGCCGCGCCATGGTCCTGATGCTCAAGGGCGTTGCCCAGGCCGAGGAGCTGAACCACGCCGAGGTCCGCTCCGCTGCCCGCACGCTGAAGGTGCCATCGGTAATACGCTTAATCGCCTACCGGCACATCCCGCAGCAGACGCGCGCCCTTTCGCGCAAGAACATCCTGCTGCGCGATCGCAATACGTGCCAGTTTTGCGGCCACACGTTCCCCGCTGGCGAGCTCACGCTCGACCACCTGCTGCCTCGTTCACGCGGCGGCCATTCTTCCTGGGAGAACCTGGTGGCTTGCTGCTACCAGTGCAATAACAGCAAAGGCGATCGCACGCCGGAAGAGGCGGGCCTGCGTCTCGTCCGCCGCCCGCGCCCCTTCACGCTCCATACCTCGCGCCAACTGATGCGCCTGATCGGCAATAAAGACGAAAAATGGCGCAAGTACCTGTTTTATTAGGGAAACTTCGGCCGGTTCAGTTTTGTAATCTGGTGACAAAAAAGAACTTACGAAATCAGGTTACTAGCTCGCACGAAAACTAAATAATTAGCAACCAAACCCCTTCCAGTCGCGTCGAATAGCTAACATCACTTCTAGGACACACCCCGGGAAGCAGCGTTGGCTCAGCCAAGGCTGCTTCTCTTCTTTTACGGCCTCTTTTCCGCGCTAGCAGGTCGGCTTCACTCGCCTCGGATGCCTTAAAGCATGCTAAAGGGAGGGAGCCGTGATCGTCGCTCAGGTAGTTGCGGTCAAACCGGCTCTCCTCACCTCCCTCTGCGTGCCAGGTTTGGTCGCCCTTCGGATCCTCATTGTCGGACATTCCCCGGTCGTGTGGGTGTTGTGCCAAGACGCTGGCAAAATTGGCTTCGTGGCGGCCCTAGTTCGCGTCCACCTCATTAGACCCTTCAATCGCGCCAAGCTGCGCAGTTTTGAACTATCCGTAGAAGTGCCCGCACTCAGAGTGTCTCTAAGTGAACAGACAATTCTCTTTGAGTCACGCAAGCTCATTCCGCAAAAGGCGTTTTCCGTTCGTTGCGAGTCATCTCCCTGCCGAGTTTGAGGGGTCACACAATCCCAAACTCGGCTAACGGTTGAGAAAAAGAAGCGCTCACAGGTTTCAATTCTTTTCTTTACTGCAATTCCCTTTTGGCCCGCTGGAGGTGGGCAGACATGAAGAAATGGCTTTGTTCCATCGCCGGATTGTCCCTGGCACTGGCAGGCTCCCTGGCCGTACACGCACAAACTCCGGTAGTTACTCCGGCAGTTACTCCGTCCACCATCCTGAACATTCAAGTGGACAACATAAAACCCTACGCGGACGCTCCCTACGACTACCTTGCTTCGGAATACCCGGCCTTGTCGGAGCGGCTCAAGGACCCGACGCACATCCTGGCGATGGAGTCCCTGACAGGCGCGCCTCGAGCGATTTACATCTCCGGCTTCGATTCTTATGAGGCGCTGCAAAAGAACGAGGAGTGGAACCTTGGCGACACGGCGATCGACGCTAAAATTGACTCGCTGGATGCTCGCCAGGCCGCAAACGTATCCGAGATCCACTACTCCATCTGGCATTACCGCGCCGACCTCAGTAACAACGTCGCCGCAGCGGACATAGCCCACTCCCATTACTGGGAGGTGATCATCTTCCACATGCGCGCCGGTCACGACGCGCAGTTCGACAAAATGACCAAGCTTTATCGCGACGCCAACCTCAAGATCGGCCAAAACATCCCCTGGGCGACTTACGAAGGACTGACGGGTGTGACGGACTCCTATCTTATCTTGGTGCCGATGACGTCCCTCAAGGATGAGGACACTGGTCTCGCGCATGAGAAGGATTTCGGCGTCGCAATGGGCGACGAGGGAAATGCCCAGATGAACAAGCTCTCCGAGGAGGGCGTGGCCAGCGTCGAGGACAACATCTGGATGGTGATTCCGGAATGGAGCTACGTCGACAAATCCTGGATCGATGCCGATCCCCAATACTGGGGGCCTCAGCCGGCCGCCAAGCCCGCGCAGAAACCCGCCGCCGGAGCTGCGCCAACACCGAAGGCTCCGCCCGCACACTAAACAAGAAAGACCGAGAGGAAAATCATGTTCAAACCGATTTTGGCTGCACTGTTACTGGCACTTGCCTTCGGAGCCCTGTGCCCTGCGCCCGCCGCCGCAACGAGCACGCCGCGTACCGAGTCTAGCTTCGGGCATCGTCGTCGCTATCGTCGGCATCGCCGAGATACAGTAGTGATACGTTTGCCCGGCTATTCAAACTGAGGCTTCTCCCCGCTCGCGGGAAGGACCCGGAATAGCGCATCTCTGCGTTCGCACGAAATGCGTCCGCGAAAATTCCAGGTCCGCTAGCAGGGGAATTGCCTGATGAAAAGGCCCCTCGCGGATCTGATCGCGGCCCACAGACGGGCGGTGAACAGCTAAAGACGCATTCCTGGCGGACTCTCGCGAATTCGCAGACGATCCGCCGCTGCGCCTTCAGCGCTTGCGAACGCCCGCATTGACGAAATGTCGCATCTCGTAATGTGAATCACCACCATTTTGGTTTCGTTCCCGCGTCGGGCAGGCCTCACTGACGCAGGCTTACGCGCAAGCCCGACCGCCAATTCTCTTGCACGCCCACGCGAATCACTTCGATCTCGGGGCGCAGAAATCCAAGCAGCGTGTCTGTCGCGGGATGAAATCGCAGCGCGGGCGCTATCAGAAAAATGCGCGGCGGCTCGGCGCTCAACTTGATCCCGTCGAAATATCCGTAGCGGCGAAAATCGTCTTGCTCGAGGTGGCGATTCACGCTCAACCAGTAATCGGCGGCCTGCATCACCAATTGCAAATCTTCGCTGGCTTTCAATTCCAGAATCGCCAGGCGCCCTTCGCGCGTCACGCCGAGTAAATCCAATACACCGCGCTCGCCGGCCGTTACCGCCGGAACCTGGCGATAGATCCAGCGAGGGTCAATGCGCGGGTCCACGCGCGTGGGATCCTCCGCCACCAGCGTCTCCAGCCAACGCTCCGGCTGCGCCCGATACGCGGCGTGTTTTGTGTCGAGCGCCTTCGGATGGCGATGCGCGTCGAGTTGCCGCACCAGCGCCGCAAGGCGCGGCCGGCTCGCGGCCGTCAATGGAGCGCGCCGCAATCCCAGCCCGAAGACCACGCCATTCGCATCCCATCGCGCAAATTCCAGGCCGCGAAATCGCAGCACCACGCTGCGCGTGTCGGGCGCGGCCGACGCCAGAATTGCTTGCGGCGCAAGCGCCACGATCGGCGCGATATCCGCGGCCGCGGCGGACAATATGGCTTCCGCTTCGCGCCGCGGCACCAGATGCGTGGCCCAATTCCCGCCGCCCGCGCCGTCGTAGCGCCGCACGGTGCCACGCGTTTCAGATAATTCGTACAACTCGACCCGCACACGCGCGTCCAGCGCTTTGCCGCGCCGCGCCGCCGCCGCGGCTGCGCCCGCCGGCACAAACATGCGCAGCCCGCTGATCGGCGGACCGCTCGCCCGCCGCCGCGCCTGCGCCAGCCACAGCAGGCCCGCCGTCAGACTCGTGTCCAACGTCGCCGCGCTCTCTTCGATCGACACCCCGAGCACGGCCCACGCCTCGCTGCCGTGGCGCATCACTCCCCGCGCATGACACCCGGAAAGCGAATGCTCCAGTCGCGAAGATGTCGTGAACGATTCCACCGATTCATCGGCGAACTGATTGCTCAAGATTTCCCGCAAGCGCTCGCCAAACGATTCGCGCCGCAGCCGCCCCGCCGGACGCTCGCGCCCTGCCACGCGAATCTCCAGCAGATCCGGCCGGCTGCGCCCGAATCGCTGCACCTCGAATCCGATGTGCTCATCGGATTGCTCCGCGATTTTCACTACGCGCCGCACCATGCTCTGCTCTTCTGACCATAGATGCAGCAGCGGCGCCGCGCCTTGCGGCCGCACTTCGTAGCTAAGGTTTTCTGTCAATCCTGGAAGGCGCCGGCCGTTTTCGTGGACTTCCAGCGGGCCGGACTTCGCAAGCTCGGCGAGCGCGCGTTCGATCTCGGCGACCAGTTGCACGGCCGCCAATTATAAAGAACTGTACTGAAGTGTCCTAGTGTTCTTGCGAGGCGAGACGTGTGACGCGCCTAAATCTCGAAGGCCTTCTCACTTCTCCCAAGCGCGCATCCGCGGCAGCCACCGGGGCACATTCCGGCAATATTCTTCATAATCCGCGCCAAACATTTTTTGCAGCGTCGGCTCCTCGTAAAGCTGCACAAATGCCGCCACGCCCAGCACCACGGAGATCGCCGCCGCGATCGCGATCGGATTCGGGTGTCCGAATACCACCCACAGCCCCACCCAGCCCACGAAGAAACCCACGTACATCGGGTTCCGCACGTATCGATAGAATCCGACCACGACCAATTTCTTCGGCGGAACGATCGGCGCCGGAGTTCCGTGCCCTGTCCATCCGAAATCCCACACGCAGCGCAGCGCCACCGCGAAACCTAACATCGAAGGCACGGCCGCAATCCACCGCCAGCCCGCCGCGCCCGCCGTCTCCACATGAAAATGCAGCCACGACGGCAACAACCAAAACCACAGCGCGAAAAATCCAACGCCCACCGCCAGCGAAGCGATCGTTGTCAGCCAATGCGCGCCGCTATGATGATCGTCCCAAGTCGCTCCCGGTCTAACCGTCATAATTGCCTCCACTTACGCCGGAGTATGTTCCCGCATCCGGCGATTGGCAACGCGAATGCCGAGTCACAAGCGCAATTCTCGGTGCGCGTCCCGCATTGCGCCGGCACGCGCCGCGTGCGCGTGAATTCAAATTGTGGTGTTGCACTCCGTGTTCGTCTATACTGCGCACTTCGTGGGGGGTGTGCACATCCGAGAGCACCTAGACTCATGCGCGCACGCTCCATCAAGAACAACCGTTAATCATTCCAACCGATCCACACTTTTTCTGGCCATCATCCTCCTAGGATTTATCAGCCTCGCGGGTTGCATGAGCGTTCCGAACCCGGCGAGCGCCACCGGCGCCGCAAGCGGCTCACGCGCCATCGCTGCGCAGAGTTCATCCTCAGCCCGTTCATCTTCGTCCGCCATTGTTCAAAGCGCGGCCGCGTCTCTTCAAGCGTCACCCGCAACGGTCGCTTTCGGAAACGTCCTCGCGGGAGTCAACAATTCTCAGCCGCTGTATTTGATCAATAGCGGCTCCTCCGATTTGACCGTTACGCAAATCGCCGCGTCAGGGCCTGGATTTGGCGTGTCCGGCTTTTCGCTGCCCCTCACCTTGACCGCGGGCCAAAGCGCGTACTTCGCGATCGACTTCGATTCGACACAGTCCGGCGCCGCCTCCGGCATTGCCGCGATCAGTAGCGATGCGCCCGGTTCTCCGACGACGGTCGGCCTGACCGCAACCGTTGGCCCTCCCGTCGTTCAGCTTTCCGCGAATCCCGCGGCGTTCAGTTTTGGCAACGCCCTCGTCGGAGCCGCCACCACCGAAAACATGATGCTCACCGATTCCGGAAATTCGACCGTCGCCATTTCGTCCATTTCCGCGGCCGGCGCCGCATTCAGCGTAAGCGGCGCATCGAACATCACGCTTGCGCCGAATCAGACGTTCACCGCAACCGTGACGTTCGATCCCGCTTCCATCGGCCCCGCGACAGGAAGCCTCACGGTGACAAGCAACGCCCCGCAACTCCAGATCGCCCTGTCCGGCACGGGCGCCACGGCCTCGCAACATTCCGTTGCGGTAAGCTGGAATCCCAGCACGTCCGTAGTGGTCGGCTACTTCGTCTATCGCGGCGCGGGGCCCAATCCACAGCTTTCTAAATTGAGCGGCGCGGTCAACGCCACAACCTACACCGATTCCGCCGTGGTGGGAGGCCAAACCTACACCTATGCCGTCACGGCCGTGGACGCCAATAACGTCGAAAGCGTCCTCTCCACCACAGTCACCGTGACGATACCGCCGAGCTAGCGCCCGTCCCGCCCCAGGATCTCTCGCCCCGCCACACGCCCGAACACCCGCATGTGACACCGGTCACATCGGACGATGACACCGCGCACATCTTTTATCGAACGCCCGCCGCATCATGGCACTCGAGCTTTGAATGCGCTCGATCGATCCCCGCGCGTACGCTGAGGTGCCCCATGAATCTCTATGAAGTCACACTGCACGGTACGGAAAGCATCTACCTGCTTGCCTCCACGAAGTATCGCGCCTTAGAGCTAGTGGGTGATTACTTCACCGATGCCGGCCAGCCGGACACGCTGCCAAAATCCAAGTTCGTCGTGCGCCAGCTCGACATGGGCACAGAGCAAATTCTCCGCCCCGAGCGCTGCCGCGCCTGCCCTCTGAACGAATAATCTCCGCCCGCAGCCGTTGGCGTAGGCGGTTTTAATTCTCACCACTCGCTCGGTTCGGCCTTTCTCCGCGAGTCTCTGTGTTCTCTGCGCCTCTGCGTTATCCTTAAGCACACCGTGACTCTCGGCTAGTGGGACCGCCCGTCAGATCTGTGGCTCCTCCGCCCCGACTTTGCATTCTTCGCGCTCTTTGCATTTCTCTCCACGCGCAACTTCCACGCCGTGTGCAACGCGCCGGCCAAAACATCCTCCGTCGCCTCGGCCAGGCGAATGTGCGTCATCCCCATGCGTCCCCATCCGCCTGCGATGGGCACGAACACCTCCGGCAATTCCTCTACAAACGCCGCCTGCTGTTCCAGCGTCAACTTCAAATTCCCGTAGCCCTGCTTCACCGAGGCCAGCGTGGCAAAAACTCTGCCGCCCACGCGAAAATCCGCCTGACCCATATGCGAACCTTCTTCCGCGCCCTTGAAGCCAAGCGCGATCCGCCGAAAATCCTCCACCGTCATCGCCGCCTCCCATCACGCCCAAGTCCGTGCATCCTACACCGATTTCCACGCTAAGATCCGGTGGCTGAAAACCACCACCCTCGCGCGAAAAGCACCATCGATCCGCAATTCTGGGTGGCCATCCTCCGCGGCCGCGATCACGCATCGCATTGAAATCACGCACGTTTAGCAGCTTCTCGATAAACCACATTCGTTTGGCGATGCTCTTGCATCCTATCAGTGTGAATTTCGAGAACGAATTACCGGTTCTCGGAAAGGGGCCAAAATGAAATTCGCAAAATATCTATCAATTTTGCCATTACTTTGCGCCGCTATGCTCCTCGTACCTAACGCAAACGCACAAAGAGTCGTGGTCGGCGTAGGAGTCGGCCCGGCCTACGCCTACGGACCTCCAGTCTGCTCATATGGGTATTACAGCTACTACCCGTACGCCTGCGCGCCTTACGGCTACTACGGTCCTAGCTGGTTCTCCGGCGGCGTATTCATCGGCGCCGGTCCGTGGTTCCGCGGCGGATTCTATGGCGGACGCGGATTCTACGGGCGCGGCTACTATGGCGGCTACGGCGGACGCGGGTACGTTGGCGGGCGCGGCTATGTCGGTGGCGGACGCGGATACGTCGGCGGACGTGGCGGCTACGCACGAGGCGGGGCCGGTTACGCGCGCGGCGGCGGAAGCTTCCACGGCGGCGGCGGTTACGCACGTGGCGGCGGAAGCTTCCATGGCGGAGGCGGCGGACACGGCGGCGGACACCGGTAATCTCAGACTCTAGAAATTCACCCGCGAAAGACTCAACCGGCCGGCAGCCACCGCTGCCGGCCGGTTCAACTTTCTGTTCACTCTCCTCAGTGGTCGCCCGCCCTCCTTGCGCGGCCATGCCGACGAATACGCCGGGGCGGACAGCCCACCAGGACTTATTCTTCCTCCCATCTCGGTGTGCGCGCGCGAGTTAGGCCCAATGGTGCTTTAAGTGACAGACGTTCGCTGAAGATTGGCGGAAGATGGAAATCTGAAAAGGTCTCAGAAGCAGATTCACAATTCTACGGCCGTACCGGCCCGGGAGATTCTTATGAAAAGCACGAAACTTTGGACGCGAGTTGCTCTGACCACTGCGCTGGCCGGCGGCCTGCTCTTGGCTGTTGGCGCTCCTGTTCGCGCCACCCCTGACAATGCTTGTAATCAGCGCCTCGAAAACGATCGCGCCCGAATCGATCGTGACGCCGCGCGTCACGGCGATCACAGCCGCCAAGTCGATAACGACGTAAACCGAATGGATCAAGATCGCCAATGGTGCCGCGATCACCACTCCGATTGGGACCACACGCGCTTTGACGTCGGCATCTACTTCCGCCACTAGACTCAACTGATCGAATACGCAAAAGGAGGCTGATTCCCTTGAATCAGCCTCCTTTGCACGAACTGGGCCGCCTATCTCGCGCTCGGCGTGACATTCGCCGATCGCGCCGTAGCTGGCGAAGGCGGGCGCGCACTATGTAGCGCCGAACTTCAGGTCGGCATCTTCGCTTTCCGCGGATATTCATCCAGCCGCTTCTTGTAAAGCAGCAGCACGCTCGGACCAAATGAAAGCAGCATGATCGCGATCCCCGTCGCGATCCCAAAACTCGTCATCTGCGGCGCCGAGCACTCATCCCTCCTCCGCGCGATGATGTGGCACGGCACGGCGATCAGCAGCTCCAGCACGCTGCCGCGCAGCAACCACGAAACCACGCGCGTCACCGGATCGCTCGATCGCCGCAGAAACATGTAAAACACAATTCCCCAGAGCAACCACAGCGCGGCCACAAAACACACAATCTCCGTCCCGGTATCGATCACAAACGAGTTAGCAAAATCGTCGCCGCGCGCCGCGAATCCGATGGACCACACCGCGGCCGCCGTCAGCAGCGCCGTCAACGCGCCCGCCACCGCGCACGAAACCAAAATATGCGCGCGCGGCTTCGCGTGCCGCCACGTCGTATCCACGCGCAAAAACAGCAGCGCCGCCTCTCCGCACACAACGATTCCCACCGCGGCCCAGACAAATCCCTGCGCGAACAACGCCCCGAACGCTTCCGGCAGCGCCGACAACTTACCGGCGTCTCCGCCAATAATCAATATCGAGCCCGGCGTCACCAGCCCCACCACGATCAGCGCGTAAACCACCGTGATTACGATCCCCCATTTGCGCATGGCCGCTGCTTTCGACGCCTCTCTCTATCACATCGCTCGCTCCATTGTCGGAAAAACCGCGCGCGCTCCTTCTGCCCAGCCGTCGTCTCCAGGAGTTCGCCGCGTCGCCAAGTCTGCCCGAAGAAATGTTTGTGAACGAAAACGATGCCGCTGCCACCGAATGTTTTCAAAGCGTTCATCGTTCGTTCACCACGCCGGCGGAGGCGTTGTGCAATTGTTTCCGGCACTGAAGACAGATTGGGCGCCGCTACCGGCGCAACCAATTGCGTGATGCGCCCCGTAGCGCTTCCGACGGCTCAATCTGAAAAAGTTAAGCAATCACTTGGCTGAAAATGGAGAGCTCCCATGAAAACTCAGACGCCGGAGACGCAGGCAAACAGCAAGACTCGATCTCAACGGCCAAACATTCTAATCGTGATGCAATTCGCCATCCTCGCGCTCGCGCTGAGCGTCGCAGGATTGCCGGCCCATGCACAGTCCGAAACAGCTGAAGTGCTCGGAACTGTTCGAGATACCTCCGGGGCGCTGGTCACCAGCGCGACCGTGACGCTCGCCAATCAAGGCACGGGCATTCAGGCGAAAACCACGACCGATGACAAGGGCGACTACGATTTTCTGAACGTGGCGGTCGGCGAGTACCAGGTCGCGGTGGAGCACGCAGGCTTCTCGAAATTCACCACGGATGTAAGCGTGGACGTCGATTCCCGCCAGCGTGTCGACGCCGCGCTGCAGGTTGGCGAAACTGACCAGACCGTCGTGGTGACGGGCGCCGCCGCTGCTCTCGATACCGACTCGAGCGACCACGGACAAATCATCAATACGGCGGCGGTCGCCGAGCTTCCGCTGATCGGCCGCAACTACGCCGAATTGGCGCTGCTCTCGACCAATGCCATCAAATCTCCGATCGCGGTCTCATTCGGGCCGACGGGCACGCCGCGCGAGGGTGCGTTCAACATCAACGGCATGCGCAGCACCTACAACACGTTCCTACTCGACGGAGAGGACAACAACGCCTATTCCACGAGCAACCAAGGCTACTCCGCTCAGGTGGTGCAGCCCTCGCCCGACGCCATCGCCGAATTCAAAGTGATAACCAGCAATTACAGCGCCGAATACGGGCGCGTCGGCGGCGCCGTCGTGGACGCCGTCATGAGATCCGGAACCAACCAGTTTCATGGCAGCGTGTACGAGTTCGTGCGCAACACCGTCCTGAACGCCACTGGCTTCTTATTCAGCCCCGCTCCGAAGAATCCCCTCGAAAGAAACCAGTACGGGGCCTCGGTCGGCGGACCCATCCTGAAAAACAGGATCTTCTTCTTCGGGGACTATGAAGGCTTCCGGCAAAACCTGAGATACAACAACTACGACTCCATTCCCACAGCGGCCGAAGTCAGTGGAGTTTTGCCCGTGACCGTCATCGATCCGCTGACGAACGTGGTCTATCCCGCTGGAACCACGATTCCCATCGCCAGTCTGAATCCGTTCGCGGCCACGGTGCTGAATCAACTTCCGCCCACCACGCCCGGCCTCACCGGAACCTCCAACAATCTGCTCGAGCAATTGCTGATTACCGATGACGACAGCAAGTATGACGTAAAGCTCGACGGAAAAATTAATGAGACGATGTCGGCCTTCTTGCGCTTCAGCGAACGCTGGGACACTCAATTTTACGAGCCGGATATCCCCGGTCCATCGGGCGGCAACGGCAACGGCCACATCAAGGCCGACGATCAGAATCTTTCGGTCGGTTACACCTGGACGCCGACGCCGACCTCGATCGTCGAAGCTCGCTTTGGCCTTTCCCATATCGCCGCCGGAAAATCGCCGGTGACACTCGGCGAGCAGAGCATGCTGGCGCTTTACGGCATTACCGGTCTGCCAACGGGATCCAATCTGACCGGCGGCCTGAATTCCCAAGCGGTCAGCGGACTCAGCCAGTTCGGCCGGCAAACCAGCAATCCCCAGTTCCAGAATCCCACTTCGTTTGGCCCGAAGTTCAGTTTCTCGAAGATCGTCGGCCGGCACTCTTTCAAGATGGGTTACGAATTTCTGGCCATTCGCACGGAGATTTTGGACGTCAACCCGCTTTACGGAGAGGACACCTACGCCGGGCAATTCAGCAAACCCACGTGCCTACAGTTGGGCATGTCGCCTGGCTGCCCGATTGCCAGCAATTCGACCGCTTACGACCTCGCGGATTTCATATTCGCCACCCCCAGCCAGATCAACCTCGGCAACGATGACGTTGTCAATCTCCGCCAGCATATCCAGGCGCTCTACTTCCAAGACGACTATCGGGTAACCCCCAAACTCACGCTGAACCTCGGCTTGCGCTGGGATTTCGCGACGCCACTTTATGAGCGCAACAACAACTACTCCGATTTCAACCCCGTCACGGACACCATGACTCCGGCGACCAACGGCAGCCTCTTCGACCGCTCGCTAGTTCATCCCGACTACAAGGACTACGGTCCGCGCATCGGCCTGGCGTACAGCATTTTCCCGAAAACGGTTTTCCGCGCGGCCTATGGCATCAGCTACGACTATTTCAATCGCGTCGGCAGCGCGCTCGAGGGCATCAACGCTCCTCAGGCGCTTTTTGGCGTGATTAGTCAATTGATTCCGGCGGGCGGTCCCGTGCCGTCGAATTTCCTTACGACGCAGAACAGTTTCACCACCGGCATCTACAACCCCGCGAACTTCAACCCTCTGGTTTCTAACGTGGTTTACATTCCGGCGCACAGCCCGTGGCCCTACATCCAAACCTGGTTCGCGGGCATTCAACAGGAAATCACCAAGAGCACGATTTGTGAGATCGACTACAACGGCAATCACAGCCTGGACCTTCCGATCATCGCCGATTACAACCAGGCCGCTCCCGATGTAGCCGGCAATCAGTCGATCGCAGCCCGCGTTCCGATTCCGGCTTTCGGGCCGATCACCTGGGTCGATCCCGTTGGCAACAATAATTACAACGGCCTCTCGCTGCGCGCCGAGCACCGCTTCACCGGCGGCCTCTATTTCCTGAATTCGTTCACCTGGGGCAAGGCCTTGGGCGATTCCGAGCAAGCCCTCGAATACTACTCGGGCTACGTCGAAGCCAATCCGCAAAACATTCACGATCTGGCCGCGGAATACGGCCCTTCCAGTTTCGACGTGAAATTCAATAACGTCACATCGATCGTCTACCAGCTCCCCTTCGGCCGGGGCCAGAAATTCGGCTCGAGCATGAATCGCGGCGAAGACGTCGCCCTCGGTGGCTGGGAAATCAACTTCATCAACGCCGCGCACACCGGCACGCCACTGAACGTCTACTATGCCCCCACCAGCACGCAGAGCGTGTCCAGTCTATCGAACGACTATCGCGGCGAGCCCTTTCTGCGCCCGAATGTCAGCGGCAGCGCGATGTCTCAATCTACCGCCCAAATGCTCAACACCTTTTTCGCCGGCTACACCTTCACCACGCCGCCTTCCAGCGATCCCTTCGGCGATCTCAGCCGCAATGATTTCCGCGCCCCCGGCTTCGAGCAATTGGACTTTTCCGCCGACAAGACCTGGACGATCCACGAGAACGTTCGCTTCCAGTTCCGTTCCGAGTTCTTCAACGTCCTGAATCACACCAATTTCGGCATTCCCAACACCGTAACCACGGCGTCGGCGTTCGGCACCATCCGTTCGACGTATCCGGCAAGGCAGATCCAGTTCGGCGCGAAGTTGTTATTCTAAGAAAACGCAGCTCTGGATTCTTTCCGGCAGTGTCGATGCAAGCTTCGGGCCGCGGCGAATTCTCTTCGCTGCGGCCCGATCGTTTCTTTGGCCGCGTGTAGAAGCGAAACGCGCCGCACCCGCAGCGCGTCGATATTCTTCCGGTGTTCGAGATTGAATCTGATAGTATCCGGAGCGCTTCCCATGCGAATTCGTTCTGCCATTTACACGCTGTCCGTGATTGCCGCCCTTGCCCTGCTAACCGCCGCGCGCGCGCACGCGCAAACTGCCGTCGTCACCTGCTTCCCGGCGAATCATGCCGTCCGCGTGAATCCGGACACGCATTTGGTCCTAACGTTCTCCAGCGCTCCCACCCTTGGCAAGTCCGGCCAGATTCGCATCTACGACGCGGCTGACCACAAACTGGTCGACACGCTCGACCTGAGCATCCCGGCCGGGCCCGACCCCACGCGGCGCATCACGCCGCCCGCGCAGGCTACAGTTGCGAACCCCGCCGCGCCCGCCGCGCCGATGTCGTCCGAGACGCCGACCTCGCCGACAACGACAACGCCGGCCGTGCGCACGACGCCCGCCGACCTGCACAACTACCAGCTCACCACCATCGGCGGCCTCGAGGACTTCCACTTCTACCCCGTGATCATCCACGGCAACGTGGCCACGATTTATCCGCACAACAACACGCTGCAATACCACCATCGCTACATCGTTCAGATCGATCCAAGCGTGTTCACTCTTGCCAGCGGAGCCTTCGCGGGATTCACCGCGCGGCACGCGTGGCGATTCACCACCAAGCCCGCGCCTCCGCCTGCCGACACAACTCGCGTCGTCGTCGCAGCAGATGGCAGCGGCGATTTCAACACGGTGCAAGGCGCGGTCGATTTCGTCCCCGCCAATCCGCCGCAGCGCGTGACGATCTTCATCAGAAATGGAACTTACGAGGAAATTGTTTTCTTCCAGAGGAAATCCAACATCACGTTCCGCGGCGAGGATCGCGACAAGGTCCAGGTCGGCTACGGCAACAACAGCGGTTTCAATCCGCCCATGCCCGGACCGTCGCGCCGCTGCGCCTTTTCCGCCTATGACTCGACTGGCATCGAGTTCATCAACTTTTCAGTCAGCAACTATTTCTTCGGCCAAGCCGAAGGCCTGCTGATCTCCGGCTCGAAAAATATCGTCAGCCACGTGAACATCAAAGGTTCCGGCGACGCTCTGAATCTGCGCGGCTCCGTCTATCTCACCGACAGCACGATCATCGGCGATGGCGACACCATCCTCGGCGTCGGCCCCGCATTCTTCAATCATTGCGAGCTGCAATCCATCGGCCCCTTCATGTGGATTCGCAATACCGACGCGAACCACGGCGACATCTTCCTGAATTGCACGTTCATCGCGCGCCAGCGTCCCGCGCAATCGCCGCTTCCAACCACAACTCCGCAAGGGAACGCCTCCGCATCCATAATGACGGCCGTGCTCGCCCGCCTGCCCAATAATCACGGCCTAAATTATCCTTACGCTGAAGCTGTCCTGATCAATTGCCACCTCAAGGGCATTCCCCCCGCCGGCTGGGGCCCGATCGAAGACGACACCTCACACCTTCACCTGTGGGAATTCAACAGCACCGATCTCGATGGCCATCCCATCGACACCACGCAACGCCACCCCGTCTCCAAACAACTCACGCTCCCGCAAGATGCCCAAACCATCGCCAGCTACAGCGACCCCGCATTCGTCCTCGGCGGTTGGACGCCGATCGTCGATCAATAAGAATGTCGTGAAATACATCAACCGAAAAAAGAGCCCGGGAGAGAAATCCCGCCGCCGGTTTTAGTAGCACAGCCATTCCTGGCTGTGCGCCTTCGCACTTTTTCTCCGCGCCTTTCCCAACGAAATTCAAAAAACCAACTTCACACAGGCAGGAGTGCCTGTGCTACTTGTGCGCGCTTGACCGGCGCCAGTACTCCGGTTTCGTTACCAAGCCCGCGTTGACCGGATTGTGCTCGATGTAGGTTCGAATTTTTTCAAATTGTGAGCTGTTCCGAATCCAGTGGTCAAAGGATTCCTCCTGCCAGAACGCGCTCCCCGTCCGCCTCAATATTCGGTTCGCCTCTCGGGCCGATGCCCCCTTGATCCCGTTCGTGATTCGCCGCAATGGTGCCAAAGGCTCAACCAATATATGGACGTGATTAGGCATCACAACGTACGCATGCAAGACGAAATACCTGCCATCCGCCCCGTGACGAATCGCCCGCTCGACGCAACTCGCGATCCTCGGATCGTGCAGCCATCGGGGCCCCGTAGCGGCGCCGTCGAGTTCAAGATCGGCCGCCAAGAATTGCTCTCCCGGCTTTTTCTGGAGTCTATCGAGCCGCCGCACAAATCCGCGCGGCAGCGATCCGCGCAAGCGCCACGTCAGAAATATGGCACGCCCATCAGGCTGCCAATGAGGCAAGTTGCGCTCGTAATATCCGGCTGATTCAACCTCCTCTGCCGATTTGCTTTTTCCTTGGATCACGCGCGAATAATATCATCATTGGCTTTCACCGCTGAGTAACACGCTCACGTAGCACAGCCATTCCTGGCTGTGCGCCGTTGCTCTTTTCGCCTTGCCCTCAATCAAAAACCCCAACCCCGCACAGGCAAGAATGCCTGTGCTACCAACCCCGTCGATCACAAAAAGAGCCCGGGAGAGCGACTCATCCCACACCCGTCCGCCTCACCCGAATCACTCACGTCACGTTCATCACGCAATGACCCACGCGCCGGGTCTGCGCGTTGGACCGTTCCCTATCCCTAACTACGGCCCCACCGCTTCCCCGTCCGGCATATCCTGCGGCGCGAACAGCACGATCCGCTTCCGAGTCGTAGTCAGCTCGATCCTGTGCGGCTTGCCATCCGGCTTCGGCGCCAGCCCCGTGAATTCGATCGTGTATTGCCCCCGAATCTGCTGGACCACGTCCGTCAATACCGCTTCGAACCGCGCATAGCCCTCAACCTGCGTCCACGCCGCACTCGACGGATCCCAAACGTGACCGCCGGTATGACTTGCGAGGCTCGCGAGAAGATTCGGCCCGCTCCAATCCTCTGGCGACGCTTCTCGCACGCCGACCGGGTCGAAGATGCCGACCGCGTCGACAACTACGTCCTCCTTGCGCAGACAACTCTCTACATCGCGCTGGGAAACTTTGCTCAGATTCTCGCGGCCCGTCGAGATCAGCAAGACCACCTTCCTGCGTGTCTCCGAACCCGCCAATTCGCTCTGGCAGGCCTCGGCGAGGCTTGCAAGCATCGCTTTGCCTTTGTAGGGCTGCTTTTCTTGCACCAGCGCATCCGCCAGAGTTTTCGGATCGTCGGAAGCGCTCACCAACAACTGGCTGGTAACCTCAAACTCGCGGACATCGGCTAGATCGCCCCGCCGCAGGAGATACAGAAAAAAAGAATACCCATACGATTGCGCGACATCAGATTCAGCGAAGGCACTGCTGCCGGGCTCGTCGATCAGCACATCAATCGTCAGCGGAGCAGCATCATCCGGAACCACGAACCCATCGATCTTCCTCGGCGCGCCATCCACTTTCAGCTTCAACTCGCCAGCCTTCAGATCCCTTACGATCGTCCCATCCAGATCGCGCGCCGAAAAGTAAATCGTCACGCTTCGATTATTATCGGCGGCCGCTTGCGGCGCGCCCGTAGCCTGAGCGGCACCACCACCGCTCTGCGCCCACGCCGAGGACACTGCCACGCCACACCAAACCGTGAGTACTGTGGAAATAAGAATGCGCTCGGAAGTTCGCACGCCAAGGTCCTAACGCGCTAGTCAACTACGCTTCGCGCCAACATCTGACCAGGACGCTAGTCCTTTACTGACACAAAATCAAGCCAAGGCGCGATCGTCGGGCCCCGTTCAAACGATGACGCGCATACGCAACACGGAAGCGCGGCCATGTGCTTGCGATTCGTTGTTCCTACGATCAACTGGGAATCCGATTGGGAACTCGGTATGTTCCAGGCGAACGCTGACATCAAACAAGTTCCGGCGACCTCAGCTTTGATTTTGGTTCTTTTTTAATCTGCCGCTGAAAAAGCACACAGCCAGGAGTGGCTGTGCTACTTGTGTGCGCTTGACCAGCGCCAGTGCTCCGGTTTCGTTACCAAGCCCGCTTTGACCGGATTGCGCTCGATATAGGCTCGAATTTTTTCAAATTGCGAGCCGTTCCGAATCCAGTGATCAAAAGATTCCTCCTGCCAGAATGCTTTTCCCGCCCGCGCCAGAACGGCGTTCGCGTCGCGTGCGGAGACGCCCTTGATGCCGGATGTGATTTTGCGAAGGGGCACCAAAGGCTCGAGCAAGACGTGAACGTGGTTAGGCATCACCACATACGCGTGCAAGACGTACTGACCGAGGTCAGCTCCTCGCTCGATCGCGGTCTCCACGCAGCCCGCGATCTTCGCATCGCTCAGCCAGCACGGGCCTGTCGCAGCCGCGTCCATCTCTAAATCGGCGGCCAAGAACTGCCTTCCCGGTTCTTTCTCGATTTGTCGGAGGTGATGCACAAATCCGCGCGGCAGCGATCCATGCAAGCGCCACGTGAGGAAAATGGCACGACCTTCGGCTTGCCAATGGGGCAGGTTGCGTTGGTAGTAGGCGGCCGCTGCCGAAGATTTCGCGGAGGTTTGGCTTCGGTCAGGCGGCACGGGCGGATGATACCACCACAAGTAGGCAACGAAGGATAACGCGCAGGGGGCCCAGTAGCACAGGCACTCTTGCCTGTGTGCATCTAGGTTTTCACGGTGCGCCTGAAAAAGGCACACAGCCAAGAGTGGCTGTGCTACGAAAGGCTGCGCTCAACGCCGGTTCGTCGCCTCCTGTGGATCTAGAGCGCGGGTCGCGTGTGCCAGTCTCGCAACGAAAAGCTGCAAAATCACGAGAGCGACTATTAGGTTCCCGATAGGGCATTAACACAATCTAGATCATTCGAAAGCCTGCCTCGAAGCCGACTGCCGGCGCCTCACCTCTGCATTGAGACGTCACCTTTCTACCCATTCTATTCGAATACCTCATGAATTATTGTTGACATACTGGTATTCACTATGGTATTGTAACTTGTGATTTGCGATCAGACATCCGCGCCACAGAACCTGCGAGCCCCGCGGCCCGCCGCATCTACTCCACGCCTCCCGCACCCCTACTTGCACTTGCAACAAATTCTTCCACCACAGTTGCAACTGGCAGCACTTCCCAGAAGTGTTGATTACAGAGGATTTAGCTCGAACCTAAGTCCCTTTAGAATCAACACTTCCAAGAATTTCTGCATATTTTCTATCTCGCTCATTAGCGGCCACTTGAAGTCCCCTATAATCAACACTTCCGTAATTTTTGACTTTAATCTTTCTAGAATCAACACTTCCGAAAAAAGGGTGGGGGGTGGGGTCCAGTTGCAACTCGACTCGGCACTACAGACCGGGCACACCCGGACAGATCAAAGCAACGTTCCTGGCGCGGGCTTGGAATAACTCGGGGGACTCAACACTGTGAAAGCAGCTGTCGTCACAGCGAAGGGCGGGGCGTGGGAGATTCGCGATGTGCCGGAGCCGAAGATCGAAGCCGGGCAAGTGCTGGTGAAGATGCATGCCAGCGGAATCTGCTACGCGGACGTGCACGAGACGCTGGGGCATTTGCCGGGCGCGTTTCCGCGGATTCTGGGACACGAGCCGGTGGGCGAAATCGTGGCCGTCGGCGCGGGCGTGACGGCGCGCAAGGTGGGCGATCGCGTGGGCACGGAGTGGGTGCAGTCCACATGCGGGCGCTGCGAATGGTGCGCGCGCGGCGCGGATTACGAGCATTTCTGCGCCGCGCACAAAGTGACGGGAATCGACTTGCAAGGCGGGCACGCTGAGTTGATGCCGATGTACGCCGCCGCGACCACGCTGATTCCCGAGGGGCTCTCCTACGAGCAGGCCGCGCCGATTTTCTGCGCGGGGTACACAGTGTGGGGCGGGCTGTGCTGGGCGGAGCCGAAGCCGGGCGAGCGCGTGGCGGTGCTGGGCATCGGCGGACTGGGACATCTGGCGATTCAATACGCGAAGGCCGCGGGCTTTGAGACCATCGCCATTTCGCATTCGCCGGATAAAGATAAATTCATTCGCAGCCTGGGCGCGGATGAAATCGTGCGCGACGGCAAGGCTCTGGCGGCCGCCGGCGGCGCGGACATTATTCTGAGCACCACGAATTCCGTCGAGGCGATGAACGAAAGCATCGGCGGACTGCGGCCCGATGGGCGATTCGTCGCCATGGGCTCGGGCGGCGGAGCGGTGGCCGTCGGCCCCGGGCCGCTGATCGGCAAACGCGTGCGCGTGATCGGCAGCACGCAGAATGGGCGGCGATTTCTTTACGAGGCGCTCGATTTCGCCGCGCGCGGCAAAGTGAAAGTGATCGCGGAAACGTTCACGTTGGACGAAGCGCCGAAGGCCTATGCGCGCGTGGCCGAAGGCGCGGTGCGATTCCGCGCCGTGCTGGCGATGTGAGGAGACAGAGAAAGGCAGGAGGTTCACCACAGAGGGCACGGAGAACACAGAGGACGGCTGAGGAGAACTCGGCCGGCAGAAATGCAACTCTCTGTGATCTCTGTCTGCTCTGTGGTGAGAGCGACTTTGGGTTTGGGGGACTACTTCAGGTCCAGGCCGGTGACGCGAATCGTCGGATACTGGACGTTCCACTGTGTGGAGATGTGCTCGTAGCTCAGCTGAAAATCGCGCTGCTGGCCGGGGCCGAGCGGATCCGGGGGCACGGGGAACAGGCGCTCGGTATCGCGCAGCACCACTTGGTTGAAGACGTCGTGAAATTCCACGGTGACTTCGATCTGGCGGATTGAGCGCGGCCCGTTATTGACAACCGTGCCGAAAATGAATGTCACCTCTTGATTTAAGAAATTTGCCGCGCGGCCCATCTTCGGCTGCGTGAATTGAATTTGGCTCGCGTAGGCTTGCTCGGTTGCGCCCATCGGCAGCGCCTTCGGCGTCGCGGTGGATTCGCTGGCCGCGTGTTTGCTGTACCAAATCGCGCCCGCCACCAGCAGCGCCACAATCACGGCGCCGGCCAAAAACGCCACGGGCATTTCTCGCTTGCGTTCTTCCGCCATGGTGCTGACGAACCTCCCGTCGATCTATCGTGTCATCTTGCGGCTGCGATTTCCAGTCGCGCGCTGCGTTTCGCGTTGCGCGATGCGCCGCAATCCATTCGATGCCGCTGGACGCCGCTAGCGCCCTAGCGAGAGGCGCGAGATCAGCGGCTCCGGCAATTTCGCCGCGATCATGCGCTTCTGCACCGCGGCGATCGCGTACGGCACGCGCCAGAACTCGATCACGCCGTGCTCGCGATCGGCGATGGCGAAGGCCGAGCGCGGATCGCCATCGCGCGGCTGCCCGATTGAGCCGGGATTCAGCAGATAGTGCGTGTCATCTTCCACGCGCAGCGCCGCGAATCCCGCGCCCGCGCGAACCTTCGGCTGAATCACCTGCAAGTCGTCCGCGTGATACGAAAATCCGCCCTGCATGTGCGTGTGCCCGAAGAACGTGACGTGCGTCGGCGACGCCACCAATCCGCCGAGCGCTTGCACGGGAGAAAATACATACTCGTCTTCGTCCTGATACGAGCCGTGGACCAGCGTCAGCTCGCCGGCGCGCAACGGGCCGCTGGGAAGATGTTCGAGGAACTCGCGATTGTCGGGGCGTAGCTGGCTCTGCGTCCACTGCGCCGCGGCCAGCGCGAGAGCGTTCAGGTCCTCGGACTTCGGATCGCCGACCGCCGCTTTATCGTGATTGCCTCGAATCACGGTGGCGCCCAGCGCGCGGACGCGATCGATCACTTCATTCGGATCGGGGCCGTAGCCGACAAGATCGCCCAGGCACACCACCCCCTCCCACCGCCCCTCCGCGGCCGCCAGCGCCGCTTCCAGCGCGGTGGCGTTGGCGTGAATGTCGCTCAATACCAGAAGACGCATCCGCTTTTCACCCGATCGCGCGATTCACCCGGTGAGATCCGCGCGAGCGCCTGATTATAGTCGAAGCGTTGCGCGCGCGTGACGTCGATGACGACATTATTTCGCGCAGGAAATTTCCTGCGGCACTGCTCACCGACATGCGCGCGCGGCGTCAAAGGGCACATGGGGCGGAACTTTCCGATGGGCCAGATCGTATCTGTGAGCACGAACCGAGTGGTCGCAACAGGTAGTCGCAACAGGTGGTCGCAACAAGAGGTGCGTATCGAGAACTGGAGAATTGGTACGTGGCGCGTGGCAAGTGGCACCTTGATGGATTCCACTTTGGCGCTTGTGCCGCCGCGACGGTGATTCAGAATCGGCACGCAAGACGAAAGACGTCGTACGAAAGGAGAATGGAAATGCGAACTGCACGGTTGCAAACACTCGGGGCACGGCTCGTTGGTTTGATCGGAATTCTGGCGCTGGCTCTCACGGCAACGGCATCAGTTTTGGCCACAACCACAACAAAGAAGTTTACATTCGACCACGAAGTCACAATCGGCGGTACCAAGGTTGCCGGCGGCGACTACTCGCTGGTTGTTGACGACGCGCAGGTCACAGTGAAGCGGGGAAATAAGGTGATCGTTCAGGCCCCGGCGCACTGGGAAACGCGCGACGCGAAACCCGACTCCAATTCGATCCTCTATGGAACCGGCAATCAGGTGGTGGAGATTCGCTTCGCGCACCAGAGCGAAGTGTTAGTCATCGCCACGCCATAATTTCGCCGCAAAACATCACGGCAAACTCAAGTCTAACCTTTGCTCGCGGACGGGGCTCCAACACGGAGCCCCAGAGCAAATCGCGCTAACGAATCAACATGCAATCGCCGTAACTATAGAAGCGATAATTCGCTTCGACGGCATGGGCGTACGCGCGCAACAGATTTTCGCGGCCGGCGAAAGCGCTCACCAGAATCAAGAGCGTGGAACTTGGAAGATGGAAGTTCGTCAAGAGCTGATCGACGATCAGGAACGGTTGACCGGGATAGAGAAAGAGATTCGCTTCTGCGCGGCCAGGTTCGATTCGCGCGGATAATTGGGCGCTCGCGCCCCGCGTTGCGCTGACGGCGACCTGCGGACCCGCGTGCGCTGCTGATTTGCGCGCGGCGTCTTCGAGCGCGCGAACGACCGTGGTGCCTGCGGCTAGGATCGGGCGGCGTTCCCGCTTGGCTTTCTCCACGGCGCGCGCGGTGACTTCGGAGATCTCGTACGACTCCGCGTGCATCACATGGCCTTCGATTTCTTCGGAATGAATGGGCTGAAACGTTCCGAGGCCGACAGCCAAAGTGATCTCCACAATTTCGACGCCGCGCGCGCGCAACCGCGCGACGATTTCAGGCGTGAAGTGCAGACCGGCGGTGGGCGCGGCGACGGCGCCGGGCTCGTGCGCGAAAATTGTTTGGTAGCGCTCGTGATCGGCGGGATCGTCCTCGCGGGCGATGTAGGGCGGAAGCGGAATGTGGCCTAGCCGTTCGAGCGATTGCTCGAGCGGCGCGGCACCGTGAAAACGTAGGCGGCGCACGCCGAATTCCGCGCGATCCAGGACCTCGGCTTCGAGTTCACCTTCGCCGAATACGATTCGTTCACCCGTTGGCAATTTTCGTCCGGGCCTCACCAAAGCTTCCCACTCGTTTTCGCTCAGACGCCGCGTGAGCATCACTTCAATCGGCGAGGACAAATGCTCGCGCCGCGTCTTGGGCGACTTGCCTGGGTTCTGCGCCCGGACACCCACGCGGTGGCCAAACAATCGCGCCGGTATCACGCGGGTGTTGTTGACAACGAGCAGTTCGTCGCCGCGCAGCAAATCCGGTAGCGCGGAGAAAGTCGAGTCTTGCCACTCGCCGCTGGATCGTTCGAGGAGCAGCATTCTAGAGGAGTCGCGAGGCTCGGAGGGGCGCTGAGCGATCAGCCGCTTCGGCAGATCGTAATGAAAATCGTCTAGACGCATGGAGAAAGCCGACTATATCCCGTATCCGGCCGCAATGCAAATATCGAAGCCTCATAAACTTCGGACAACTCCATTAACTTCTGTGAGATACGAGCTCGCGCTAGAGGATGGAAGGCGCAAAAGCGGATGCACTTGACAATGTGACACTCATATTATATGCTATCTCACTTAGTGGACAGCTTCGGTTGTCGATTATCCAGGCTCGCACGCATGTACGTTCAACTGGACCCTACGCATCCAATGATGAGGAGCTAGCAATGTTTCGATTCGACAAACTCACACTGAAGGCCCAAGAGGCCGTGCAGGAAGCGCAGGAGATTGCGGCGCGCCACGATCAACAACAGATCGAGCCGCTGCACCTGCTGGCCGCGCTGGTGGCGCAGCCGGAGGGGATCGTCTCGCCGCTGCTCCAACGGCTGGGTGTGCGCCCAGAGGGTTTGGCGGACGAAATCGAGACGGGGCTGGGGCGATTGCCGAAGGTGACGGGCGTAGCCCAGCAGCAGATGAGCTCGGCCTTGAACAAAGTGCTCGAGCGCTCATTCGATGAAGCCGAAACTTTCAAGGATGAATTCGTATCCTCGGAGCATTTGCTGCTGGCCATCGCGGCACAACCCAAGGATGCCGCGGCGGAATTGCTTGCGCGCAATGGCGCGTCGCGCGAAGCGCTGCTGCAAGCGCTGGCGACGGTGCGCGGCAGCCATCGTGTGACATCGCAGAATCCGGAATCGACGTTTCGGGCGCTGGAACAATACGCGCGCGACCTGACGGATTTGGCGCGGCGCCGCAAACTCGATCCGGTGATCGGGCGCGATGAAGAGATTCGCCGCGTGATGCAAATCCTGGCGCGGCGGACCAAGAACAATCCGGTGCTGATCGGCGAGCCGGGCGTGGGCAAAACGGCCGTGGTGGAAGGATTGGCGCAGCGCATCGTTTCCGGCGACGTGCCGGAAGTGCTGCGGCCGAAGCGCATTGTGGCGCTGGATTTGGCCGCGTTGATCGCAGGCGCGAAGTATCGCGGCGAATTCGAGGATCGGCTGAAGGCCGTGCTGAAGGAAATCACGGAATCGAACGGCCAGATCATTCTGTTTATCGACGAACTGCACACGCTGGTGGGCGCGGGCGCCGCGGAAGGCTCGATGGACGCGTCGAACATGCTGAAGCCCGCGCTGGCGCGCGGCGAACTGCGCGCGATCGGCGCCACCACGCTGAACGAATACAGAAAGTACATTGAGAAGGACCCGGCGCTGGAACGGCGGTTTCAGCCGGTGACGATCCCCGAGCCGACCGTGGAAGACACAATCGCGATCTTGCGCGGATTGAAGGATCGCTACGAACTGCATCACGGCGTGCGCATCCAGGACGCTGCGATCCTGGCCGCCGCGACGCTTTCGCATCGCTACATCACCGATCGATTTTTGCCCGACAAGGCCATCGACCTGATCGACGAGGCCGCGGCCAGTCTGCGCATGCAGATGGATTCCCTGCCGCTGGAGATCGATCAGATCGAACGGCGGATTCTGCAACTGGAAATCGAGCGGCAAGCATTGCTAAAGGAATCCGACGCGCATTCCCGCGAACGGTTGAAGGGTCTGGAAGGCGAACTGGCCAAGCTGCACGAGGAATCGCACGGGCGCAAAGCGCGCTGGGAAGTGGAGAAAGATGCGATCGGAAAAATGCGCAAGGTGAAAGCCCAGATCGATCAACTGAAGATCGACGAACAGCGCGCGGAACAATCGGGCGACCTGGCGAAAGTGGCCGAAATCCGATACGGCAAATTGGCCGCGGCCGAAAAGCAATTGGCCAAGGCCCAAGGTTATTTGGCGGAAGTGCAGAAGGACGGCGCGATTCTGCGCGAGGAAGTGGGCGAAGAAGACATCGCCAAGATCGTGAGCAAGTGGACGAACATTCCCGTCGGGCGATTGCTCGAAGGCGAAAAGCGGAAGCTTGTGACGATGGAAGAGCGGCTGAAGCAGCGCGTGGTGGGACAAGACGATGCGGTGGAGCGCGTCTCGAATGCGATTCGCCGCAGCCGCGCGGGGCTTGCCGATCCGCGGCGGCCCATCGGGTCGTTCATTTTTCTGGGGCCGACCGGCGTGGGCAAAACGGAATTGGCACGAGCGCTTGCGGAATTTTTGTTCGACGACGAAAAGGCCATGATTCGCCTGGACATGTCGGAATACATGGAGAAGCACTCCGTTTCGCGGATGATCGGCGCGCCTCCGGGCTACGTGGGCTATGACGAAGGCGGGCAACTGACGGAGAAGATTCGCCGGCACCCGTACGCCGTGGTGTTGTTCGATGAAATCGAGAAGGCGCATCCCGACGTGTTCAACGTGCTGCTGCAAATCCTGGAGGATGGGCGGCTGACGGACGGCAAGGGGCGGACGGTGGATTTCCGCAATGCTGTGCTGGTGATGACCAGCAATGTGGGGTCGACGGCGCTATTCGAGCTTGCGGGCAAGGATCCCAAGCGCGCGCATCAGGAAGCAATGGAAGCGCTGAAGCAATTGTTCCGGCCGGAATTTTTGAACCGGATTGACGACATCGTGCTGTTCAATCCGCTGGGACACGCGCAATTGGAGAAGATCGTGGATTTGGAATTGACGAAATTCCGGAAGATGCTTGAAGGGCGCGGCGTGGAAATCGAGCTGACGGCGGCGGCTCGCGAGCGGCTGCTGAAGGAAGGCTACGATCCGGCTTACGGCGCGCGTCCGCTGCGGCGCACGTTGCAGCGGCTGGTGCAAGATCCACTGGCGATGCAGATTCTCGAGGGGCGCGTGGTGCCTGGGGAAAAGGTGCGCGTGGACGCGGATCCGGACTCGGACCAGATGACGTTTGTCACCGTGCCCGGAGGCGAAAAGGCGAGTGCGCCGGCGGACAGCTCGACGCCGCTGCTGGCCGAAGCGCCGGTGAGTGCGAAGCCGGGGCGGCGGGCGCGGTGAAGGCAAGTCAAGAGATAACGCAGAGGCGCTGAGAACACAGAGACTCGCGGAGGCGCTGCGCCAAGGACTCGCAAGGGCCGCCCGGCTCGTAATGACAACCGACTAGGTTAAGCGCCACAGGGCGGGAATTTGACGGCGGGGGATTGGAAACATAGACTGGATTGAGACTCTTGAGGAGTGGAAAAACATGAGAGGCATCAAGACACTTTTTCTGCTGACGGCGTTGACGCTGCTGCTGCTGGTGGGCGGGCAAGCCATCGGCGGCAAACAGGGGATGGAGATCGGCTTGGCCGTTGCCGTGGTGATGAACGGCGTGGCGTATTTTTTCTCGGATAAGATCGCGCTGAAATCCAGCCACGCACAACCGGTGACGCGCGAGCAAATGCCGCGGCTTTACACGGTGATGGAGCGGCTGTGCGCGAAGGCCAATCTGCCGATGCCCAAGCTGTACGTGATTCCGCAGCCGGCGCCCAATGCATTTGCCACGGGGCGCAGCCCTTCGCACGCGTCGGTGGCGGTGACGGAAGGGCTGATGCAGTTGATGACCGACGATGAACTGGAAGGGGTGATCGCGCACGAGCTTTCGCACGTGCGCAACTACGACATCTTGATTACGTCGATCGCCGCGACGCTGGCCGGCGCGGTCACCATGCTGGCGCACTTCGGGCGATTCGCGCTGATCTTCGGCGGATACGGCGGGCGCGGCGACCGGCGCGGCGGTGGACTTTCCGCGCTGCTGATGATTCTGGTGGCGCCGATCGCGGCGTTGCTGATTCAGCTGGGCGTTTCGCGGCAGCGCGAATTTGCGGCCGACGCCGCCGGGGCGCAGATGGTGGGGCACCCGTTTGGGCTGATCAGCGCGCTCGAAAAGCTGGGCGCGTATAACCAGCGGATTCCGACAAACGTTCCGGCAACGACGGCGTCGCTGTTCATCGTTGCGCCGCTCGCGCCGGGTCAATTGATGCGCGGGCTTTTCAGCACGCACCCCGACCTGAACAAGCGGATTGAGGCGCTGAAAAACATGGTGATCACCCGCTAAGCGCGGGCGAGGCGCGCGGCAACCATACCAGTGCAACTGCAATTTTGTGCACACCAGCTGCGCAAGAAACCGGAAGAAAAGAGACACCAACGGCAAGAAATTCCCGTTTAGACGCCGCAGCCGGGATCGACGACGGCGCCGGACTTCTTAACGCACTCATAATAAGATACTTATCTGCCGCAAAGGTTAGCTGCACTATGGCGCTCGCATTGCAAGGTCAAAGGCGGCAGCTATCGGGGAGATTTGGCAGGGGACGCTGCCCAACAGACATGAGTTGCAAAGAAACAATTCGCTTGATGTGTGAGTTCATCGAAGGGCGCCTGGCGGCCACGGTGGCTCACGACGTGAGCATGCATATCAGCCACTGCCAGAACTGCACCCTGGTGCTGGAAGCGGCTGAGCAGACGCTGGAAACTTACTTCGGAGATCCGCGCACCGCGTCACCGTTCTTCCTGCCATCGAGGGTCGCTTAGGCAATCGGCGCGGGTGCGGCCGGAGGCCGCGCCGCAGCGACGCTCACGCTTTCGGGATTTCTCGTCTGACAGTTTTCATTCCCGCCGATCTTTTTCTCGAAGATTCAATCCTTGCGGACAGCATGAAATCGCCGCGTGCTGCGCGCGAATTGCGTCGAAAGAGTTAACAGAGAGAACCTACCGGGCTGCGTAAAGCTTACGCAGTTGACGAGCGTGTGAGGCGGCGCTGGGAATTCGCCCGCGCTTCGCAACTAACTCATTTAGAGTGACTTATGGACGCGATGCGCGGTGAAAACGGATTGGTGCAAGGCGTGCATATTCCAGTGTGTGCAGGGGACACACGCAAGAGCACAAGGAGACCGTCAATGACAGATCTTATGGGGCACGAAGAAAATACGACATCGGGAACGGAAGGCACGCCGCGTTGGGTGGGCATCGCGGTAGTCGCGCTGGCGGTTGTAACGCTGGTGTCGCTGGGAGTGGGCTGGAACGCCACGACGCAGGCTCGCAACGCGTCACAGAGCCTAGCGGTGCAGAGCAAGAGTTTCCAGCAGAATGAAGACGCGCTATCGGCGCGGCTTTCGCAAGCTGAGGAAGTGAACGCGCAGGTGCAGAGCGATCTGAACGTGGTGACCAACAAACTGCAGCTGACGCAAAGCCAGCTGGATGCCGCGCGGCACCAAACCGCTCAGATCAAGAAGGACTACACAAGCCAGATCGACAACGTCAACACGCAATTGCAAACCAAGGCCAGCGCCGATGACGTGAAGACGCTGGGCGGCGACGTGAACGGCGTGAAAACGGATCTGGAAAACACCAAGAACACTTTGCAGACCACCACCGACCAGTTCGGACAATTGATCGCGCGCAATCACGAGGAAGTGGATCAACTGCGCCGTTCGGGCGAGCGAGACTATTACGAATTCACGCTGACCTCGACGTCCACCAAACAGACCGTGGGCGATCTTTCGATCCAACTGCGCGGCACGAACGTGAAGCACAACCAATTCAGCCTGGCGATGTACGTGGACGACATGCGCCTGGAAAAGAACAACCGCGCCGTGGATGAACCGATTTATTTCTACACCCGCGGATCACGCGTGCCACTGGAACTGGTTGTGAACCAAATCGGAAAGAACAAGATCAGCGGCTATTTGAGCATGCCGAAGGCGAATGCGGCCGCGACATCGGCAGCCAACGCGACGGGATCCTCGAACTAGCTCCTTCTTACTAACACCCTGCAGCCTAGAGAGGGCCCCTTCGGGGGCCCTCTTTTTTTGTGCGCGCGTTGCGTTTCGTCCGCGATGTGTGGGCACGTGCTGGCGCGGGTTCGCGAGTTTCAGTAGGATAGTCGGCAAACGATGCCGATGATTGCCATTTACGCGGAACGCGCGCTGACGCCACTGGAGGAAATTCGAGACGCTGTGATTTTGGTGGATGGCGCGCGAATTGCCGCGGTGGGGCGCAAGGGCGAAATCGCGGTGCCGCGCGGCGCGACGGAATTTTCCGCCGCGGCGGGCTGCACAATCGTGCCGGGATTTGTGGATGTGCACATCCACGGCGCGGGCGGGCACGACGTGATGGAGGGCACGGTAGCGGCGTTTGACGCCGTGACGGCCACCGTGGCGCGGTTTGGCACAACGTCGATTGTGGCGACGACGGTGACGGCGAGCCCGGAGGATACGTGCCGCAGCGTCGCGGCGATCGCGCGGGCGGCGAAACGCGGCGCGGCGGGCTCGGGTTCGGGCGGCGCGCGCGCGGAAATTCTAGGCGTGCATTTCGAGGGGCCGTTCATCAGCGCGGCGCGGCGCGGAGTGCATCCGGCGGAATGGATCGCGGCGCCGTCAGTGGCGCTGCTTGAGCGATTTGTGGATGCGGCGGAGGGCGCGGCGCGAATTGTGACGCTGGCGCCGGAATTGCCGGGCGCGCTGGATCTGGTGAGCGCGGCGGGGCGGCGAGGAATTGTGGCCGGGATGGGGCACACCGATGCGAGCTACGCGGAGGCCGAAGCCGCGATCGCAGCCGGCGTGCGCCACGCTGCCCATGTGTTCAATGCGATGCGGCCATTTTCGCATCGCGAGACCGGAGTGCTGGGCGCGGTGTTGACGTCGCGCGAAGTGACCGCAGAATTGATCGCTGATGGCGTCCATGTGGATGACGCCGCAATTCGCGTGCTGCTGGCGGCCAAGGGTGTTGCGCGGACGGTGCTTGTGAGCGATGGCACCGCAGCCACGGGGATGCCCGATGGACGATATCGACTTGGATCGTTTGAGGTGAACGTGAGCGGCGGCGTTTGCCGAAACGCGGGGGGCAAGCTGGCGGGCAGTACGCTGACGCTCGATCACGCCGTGCGGCACATGGTGAGCTTGGGCGTGGGATTCCCCGATGCAGTGCGCATGGCGACGTCGAATCCGGCCGGCGTGATCGGCATGAGCGGACGCAAAGGAATCTTGGCGGCTGGCGCCGACGCCGATTTGGTGCTGCTGGACGCGCAAATGCACGTTGCCGGCGTGATGACGCGCGGCGTGGGATGGCCGGTCGCTTGAGGTGAATACTATGCGCGCGCTGCTAGGCTTTGCGGTGTCGAGTATTCTTCTGGTGGGCGTTCCGAGTAATGCGTGGACGAAACCGAATACAGCATTCGTGAGCATCACCATCAACGACGGTCTCGGCGGCACACTCACAGGCGCCAAGGTCACGTCATTCAAAAATCTCATTTCAGGTCGAGATTTTGCCGGGCGCTTTCACGAAAATGACGCTAATGATCTCAGCGCTTCAGGAATTCCATATGGAAAATATGACCTGAAGTTTGATCAGCCTGGATTTCCCGAGGCGGAGAGGCCCGTAAACGTGTCCGAGGAGGAGGTCTTCATCGACGCGTGCGTGAGAACGGCGACGGTCCACATTGTGCCTGTACTCGGAACGGGCGAGGCCATAGATGGAATCACGTGGGGCGCACATTCTTTGTCCGCTGCGAACCGGTCGCTCAAGACGATGCGAATGAATATTGAGCTGTTTAACAGCGTTGATGACGATTCTGATTTAGCAGATCACTTCGTAGGGGCCGCAGCGCCGAACATTCCCTATGGTCAATATGAGTTGCACATCGATTGTAACTTCGGCCTCACCACAATGAGGCCGGTCGATGTGTATCAGCTGACCTGCTCCCCGTTTTTGGTCCAGTCATAAGTTAGCACTCTGGGGTTCCTGCACATCCGATTCGGCCCAGGCCGGGGCGATGGAGGCGACCGGCGTGGGGGGAGACGCCGGTCGCGCG